>WJXF01000036.1_pt1 | contig 63133 bp, 54 predicted proteins | sample 9263211 | NCBI WGS metagenome assembly WJXF01 (sample SAMN12697362, study PRJNA563984) | aquatic metagenome | isolation source: water sample from a prawn hatchery tank treated with erythromycin, plated on... | place: Australia | collected 2018-10-17
ATGAAGCCTTCGTAAGTACGTACGCCGTTACTCTCGGACGCTAGTTCTAGTTGAACAACCTGCCCTTGAGATTGGAGTTCTCCACCAACATTAAACTCTGTAGGTTCCAACTCATAGTGATCAATGATGTCACTACCGACCGCTGTCGTGATCGCCCCAGTACCACTTGTTACTACCGCGCCTTCCTGTGAACCTTGGTCAACCCCCGCCTCGTCTAAAGACAATCCCGTCACGTTTTCAATCACTGGATTATCGCCATCAAGGATGGTCATCGTAAAGATGTTGCTTGCCGTATCTTGGTCAAAGTCGACGATTGTGGTTGGCAAAGAGAGCTCAATCGTATCTTCACCGTTTGTTTGTTCTAACGGCTTAAATTGCTCAAATTGGTAAGTGCCATCTGTGTTCAGACCAATGGTTAAGACGGTTTCATTCGAGCCAGCAATGGACAAGGTGATAGTACTGCCGTCTTCAGAGAGTACCGCTTCTGTCGCCTGATTATCACTCAATAGGCCATCGAATTGACTAAGTCCTTCTTGATTAAATGTGACCGTTGCCAATTGATCACTACCAATATCAACAAAAGTGCCAGTAATTGGTGTAGAAGAAGATTCAACGTTTTCAAAAGTAACGTTTTGCGGCGCAGGATCATCGCCATCAATAACGGTTGTCGTAAAATCAATAGGGGCTTGAATACTGTTACCACCAATATCTGCACCTGTAATATCAAAAGCAATATTGATTTGATCACCGACGATCGATACTTGGCCATCAGCAACAGACGCAACATGGTCAATACCCTGGCTAATCGTGGTAACGACCTCTAACTCTAAATCACGGCCTAGAGATGTCGCTTCGATCTCGATACGAAGCACTTCGTTACCTTCATGAGTACCGATGATGGCATTTTGCGCTTCGTCATAAACGAACGCTACTGGCTGACCACCAGAGGTAATATCACTGTTGAGCTCAGTTAACAAAGACTCTAAAGAAGACGTTTCGGGTACAAATGAAGCGGTATCAAGTGCGAGATCCCCTGCTTCAACCAGCACACTAGACGAAATGGTTTGCGGGTAGCTTGATAGAGAAATTGAGCCTTCTGTTACGCTAGATTGCAGTGACTGCCCACCATCAGCAAAAATCGTGACATTCAAACCGTCATCTTCGTCGCGATCATCTTCTCCGCTGCGAGTCGCAGACGTTTCAAAAAAAGTAGAAGCGAGTACTTCCGGGTTATTATATTCAACCGTCACGTAGCCAGCATTAGCCGAGCCTTCAGCACCTGCGCCAGCAGCTGTTGCTTCTAAGATAGCGGTAGGGTCAGCTCCGTCTAAAATAGCTTGCTGGATAGCGGCAATATCGTTGGCGTCGAAGTCAGCACTTCCAATAGCCGTTGGGTCAAAAGTCACCAAGCCATTAACTGGAGATTGTACCAATACTGGTTCTAACGGTTCAGAAGAAGGCACAGGAAGACAAGCAACACAATTTGCATCGACCAGATAAAGCTCATTATTTATCTGTACGTCGAGAGAAGCATTATTTTCTGTGATAATAATCTCGCCAGGTCTTAACTCATCCCCCGCTTTTATGACCTTAACGTTTCCATCCAGGCCCAAAACCAAAACTTCACCTTTGACAGCATTTACAATCGCGCTCTGCGGTACCGTGTGCGTACTCATCTGACCTCCGCTAATGGCTTACGTTTCCCATTAACCTTTTTAGATAATTTCTTATTAATTTAGTGCGGCATACTGCACACCTTTATACGATTAAACTAAGTATTGAATCATTAAACAATCGATAAATACCCTACTACCAAGCAACATAAGTAAAACTTACTCGTAGTCACAGAAATGTGACACATGTGCTGACGCGTAGATATCGAATAATTATATGAAATTGATACCTTATTCTGATTAAGTGTAGTTGTTTTAAGAAAAGAAGAGAGATGAAATCATTCAGCTAAACGCCAGACTGCCGGTTGCGATCAATAATGGAAGAAAAGCAATGAGAATGTTGTATACACCGGAGCGTGATGACATCTTAATCAATATCGGTGACGAAAAAAACGTAACGATTAAATATTGAACAACATAAATTGCAGGACAAAATGCAACTATAAAAAAGTGGCTTACGATATGAATCCCCGCACACCACGAGTTCGGTTTTGTTCTGATATACAGCAAAAAAAACACGAGCAAGCTAATAATAAAATACATAAACACAGCACTTGAAAATAATTATCATTTTCAATCATATGTAAATATTCCCTTACTTTCAATGGTGTTTGAGCTATTAATGTCATCGTTATTATCAATCAACACAATAAGTAAAATTATCAGTAATTCCAGTCCTAAACGTTTGCGTAATCGCTAACCTTCTCTTAACCTTAATTTGAGGCTTTTATCACGGTTTTTCCATTGATATAGTGCGTCCATACAACAAAAAAAGACCATTCGAGGCATGGAGCTTCCTCATTAATCTCAAGATGAGAAGAATTGGTACCGACAAAATTCGGCAGATTTTAAGAGGGTCAAAAAATGGACATGAATATGGTTGAGATTTTAGGTTATGCAGCTTCAATCATGGTCGCTATTTCGCTAACTATGAAAGATATTGTTAAGCTTCGTATCCTTAACTTTATTGGTTGTGCGCTATTTACTGCTTACGGACTAATGATTGATTCTTGGCCTGTAGTACTAACTAACGGTTTTATTGCTTGCGTTAACATCTACTTCCTAGCAAAAATGCAGCAGGAAAAAAAAAGCCTAGAGCCTGAGAAAGCGCAATAGCATTCAAACAATAAAAGCCCGCAAATCATAAGATTGCGGGCTTTTGCTTTTAACATTCCCTTTCTATCACAGCATCCTTAAACGAGCGCTAACGAACCCAGCTAAGTGCTAGTGTTTCTCGACGAGAAAACATGTCCACATGCGATGAAATGATCGCCTTCACCGTATTCAGTTTCTCTTCTGAATCCGCCTCACAGGTTATAGTTAAGCTAGATGCACAAAGGTTAAACTCAGCTTTTCCCGTCGGAAATGTCACCAAACCGCTATTTTCATTCCAAGTAGCAGGAACTTTTCGTCCAAAATGCCGACAAAGCGTCACTAAGTATTTGTCAGCGTGTTCGCTATCTATTCGGGTGCTTTCTTTAATCATGAACTTACTCGTTACTTTGAAACGTCCTATGAAGAACCTTGTTAGAATTGATAAGCTGCAGAGAGCTTGAAGTTGCGACCCGGCTCGTAGTCATCAAGCGTGAAGCCACGTGCAGTACCCGAACGAGACGCATGAGAGCTGTACAACTCGTCAAATACATTATCAATACCAAAGGTCACCGACAGTCCATCAATATCAGACGGCACCCATTGAGCGTATAGATTATGCACATCATAACTTGCTTTCTTTGGCTGACCATCAAAGACGTTGTCTTCCTCTAGAACAAACATTGAGTTCCACCCGAAGATCGTTTCTAAAGCGTCTGACTGGTAATCCAAAGTTAGAGCAATGCTATCACCCATATCAATGCTACGCCCATTGCCCCCAGCAACAGGACCACCAGTATTCTTGTTTTTGGTGTCCGACTTAGAGTAAGAAAGTTTGCTGTTAAACTTGTCGTAACCATAAGAAGCACTTGCTTCAAAGCCTTTAATCTCAACATCACCTAAGTTGTAAATCAGGTAAGTTTGAGTCGCGTTTTGGTACTGATCTGCAATGTAATCATCAATTTCCGTTTGGAATACCGTAATATTCGCCCCAAAGAAATGCTTATCAAAGGTTTTATCAAAACGAACACCACCCTGCGTGTTCAATCCCGTTTCTGGCTTTAACCCATCCTCTAAAAATGCAACGTCTTGGTAAGCAATAAAGGTTTCCATTAGCTCTGGACCTTTAAATAGAGAACGTGCACTCGCAAACAACGTCCAATCTTGAGTCACCGCCCACTCTGCTGCTAGAGCCCAAGTCACATCATCATAATTACTGGTTCCTGTCTCAGCTTTGCGTTTGTAATCATCAAAGCGCATACCTGCGGTAATAAAGAAGGCATCAGAGAAGAAGAACTGATCTTCTACAAACAGTGCGGTTGAAATCGCCGATTCGTCCATAAACTTACGACTACCGTAGTAACTCGAAGACGTTTTATCCATGTAGTCGAAGCCATAAGTGACTCGATTATCAAACTCACCTAACATAACATCTGATTGGAATTTGCCATTCAAACCAAAGTTTTGGTTTTTGGCGGTGTTCTTTGATAAACGGTTCGAGGGCCAACGAGGGGCCATCACCGTTTCGTCACGTTTAATTTCTGTCTCGGTATTATAAAGAGTGACGTTTCCTTGGTGTTGTTCGCCTCGCAACTCGTAACTCAAAGTAACGGTATCGCGGTCATAATCCGTAGGGATAAGTAACTTGCTCGACAGGCTATTATTTGCACTACCAGACATATCAGGACGCGGACTGTAATCTCCACTGTCTCGGTACATGTCATAAGAGAGCTCAAAACGATGGATGTCATTTAGTTCATACCCCAGCTTAGCCAGAATGTTGTAAACATCACCTGCAGCACCATAGGTTTTATTGCCATCACCATCTTCAAAATCATCACGCGTAACGTAATGGCCATAGACCATCGCATCAATGTTTTCGGACAAAAGTCCGTACAGTGTCAACGAACCTTGTTGGTTGTCGTTGGATGCATAGCCGCCATAAACACGCGCACCAAACTTTTCATCGTAACGAAGTAAGTCACGAGCGTCTTTCGTTTCAAAGTAGACCGAACCGCCTAACCCGTTTTGAGTCACAGAGTTATTACCTACCTGAATGTCCGCAGATTTGAGAATGTCAGGGTTCAACGTCAAGTTACCAATATGATGGAACATGCTCGCATGCTGAGAAGCACCGTCAAGACGAATGTCCAAATCGGTTTCGCTCAAACCACGAATCGTAATACGTTGATTCACAGAGTGTGTGCCACCAACATCCACACCGGGAATATCGCGCAGTAAATCAGACATATGATCCGCTTGCTTCAGTGACATGTCGTCCGCAAACATCGACTCAGTGTTGCTGGAAACTTTCGTTCCCCATACAACGACCTCTTCAAAATGTGACTCAGTATCTTGAGCTAAAACAGGGGTTGATAGCGCCATTCCCACTGCAAGGCAAAGGCTTGAAAGCTTGATAGGTGAACAAGCAGGGCTTTCCATAACTTCATTCCTAAATATTAATGATAATAATTCTCAGGTATAATAAGCATGAGTTTTATAAATACAAAGGCGATTCGGTTATGCGAAATCGCACAAGTGTTATGAGGAAGTGTCAAATGCAGGAAGTCACAACAAAACGAACTAAAATTGCCAAGATAGCTTTAACCCAAAGACTAGAGGCGACAGAGAAACAATGGATTGTCACGCAAGGCCAACCTTGTCAAACTCAACTGGCCGAAGGTAAGTTCCTATCATATCAGTACAATGATCAAATTTTTGTTCATGGCGGGCGTTGTCTAGAACTTATTGATTCGAATATTGTTTCTACTGCACACGCCTCACTGCTGGTCACTATTCTTTTAGAAGGTAGACTCTCGTTTGGCTACGACGATTTGCAATTTGATTTAGACGCGAGCGACGGCCCTAAGGGTGTAGTGGTGAACTTACTCAAACCTGCAAATTTTCGTCGTTCACTGCTCAAAGATAACCTCATTAATAAGATCAACATATTGGTTAAGCCCCAATGGCTAGAGGCCCGCCTTGAGCAAAATTGTAGTCATCGAGCCTTTTTTAACTCTCATCAGGCGTTTCAACAGTTGGAGCCTAACCAGACGCTATGCGAGCTGGCCGAAACGTTAACAAATAGAGAAACACCGCAAGAGTTCCAAGAAAAGCTAGAGGTCGAAAGCTTGATCTATCAAATATTACATCAAGCCACCAAGCAAATTCCTAAGAATTTCAGTGCTAAAAACAGCAGTATTGAACGACACATTGACGGTCGGATTGAGGATATTGTCAGCTATATTGAAACTCACCTTGATCAAGAACTACGCTTGGAAAAGTTGGCGAGCCAATTCTCAATGAGTGTTTCAAACCTGCAGCGCCGATTTAAACAATCACTTAATATGACCATAAACGGCTACATTCGTTTTCGACGTCTTGAGATTGCTAGGCAACATTTGGAACGTGGCTTAGTGACGATAACAGAAGCCGCCTATGAAGCCGGATACCACCACCCTTCTAACTTCACTTATGCCTTTAAAAAGGCATTTGGTGTGCCACCACATGAAGTGATTAAAGAGTAAGGGGACTCTAGGTAACTAACTGTTATTTAGGAGTGTCTTATCCACAACATCGGTATATACTCGCCTTAAACGTTATGGAGGTTAAACATGAATATTGGTGCTGTCGCGAAGCTCACAGGGCTTTCATCTAAGTCGATTCGATTATATGAAGACAAAGGGATCATATCTCCACCAGCGCGTAGCGACTCTGGCTATCGCGAATATTCAAATAATCATATTCAAGAGCTTAACTTGGTATCACGCGCAAAAAGCGCAGGCTTTTCGTTGCAAGAATGCAAAGAGTTCGTACAACTTGCTCATAACCCCAACCGCAAAAGTAGTGAAGTAAAAGCAAGAACCATGGACAAACTGAGAGAGGTTGAAGAAAAAATTGCACACCTCATGGAGATCAAAACACAACTTGAAGGTTGGGTTTCTTCTTGTCCTGGAGATGCAGAGAGCCGATGCCCAATCATAGACGAGCTCACCAAGTAAGCCCGCCTATCTATTGATCTCGTTAAAAACGAACTAGTTCGCTTAATGATAAGTACACATGCGCTTACCGTTTAACTCTATGATGTTAAATGGCGTTTCATAGATGTCCTCTAGCGTAGATGCTTGAATAACCTCTTCAACCGCACCACTCGCCACAACTTTACCTTTCTTAAGCGCCAATATGACATCTGAGTAACACGCCGCGAAATTAATATCATGAATCACGACCACCATGGCTTTATTCATGTCATGGGCTAACTGCTGCACAACTTTCATGATCTGAAGAGAGTGTTTGATATCTAAGTTATTAAGAGGCTCATCAAGAAAGACATAGTCTGTATCTTGTGCAATCACCATAGCAATAAATGCAAGCTGTCGCTGACCACCACTTAATTCATCCAAGTATTTGTCTTGAATATCTTGCAAATCTAAGTAGTCGATCGCTTGTTCTATGACCTCATGATCTTCTTTAGTCAGATTTCCTTTAGAGTATGGGAAACGACCAAAAGAGACTAACTCTTTTACGGTAAACCGCATTGTAATCGAGTTAGCTTGGCGAAGTACTGCCAGTTTTTTCGCTAGCTCTTTTGTGTCCCATTCCGCGATTTCCTTGCAATCAATGATAACACTACCGCCATCTCGCTCCGTTAAGCGCGAGGCCATAGATAACAGCGTGCTCTTTCCCGCGCCATTTGGACCGATAATCGATGTTACCTTGCCCTTTTCAAACTGAGTATTGGCCTCGTCTACGACTTTGTTTGAACCGAAAGCCTTCGTTAATTTGTCTATTACTATCATATTTATACAACTTTGTTTTTCAGCAGCAGGTATAAGAAATACGCACCGCCGATAAAGTTAATTACGACACTCAACGTCGTCTCAAAACTGAACACGTTTTCGATTATCCATTGCCCAGCAAGTAGTGAACTGATGGATAGAAACGAACATCCGACCAATAGCGTTTTATGTTGGTAACTTCGGAACATTTCTCGGCTTAAGTTGGTCACTAGTAAACCAAAGAACATGATTGGCCCTACCAAAGCCGTAGAAATAGCAATCAAAACCGCCGAGATAATAAACACATTTCTCGTCACTTTAGGTACATCAACACCCAAGCTTTTCGCATTGTCTTGGTCGAGCCAAAACACATCTAAAGTGCGATGCATCCTAAACAACAACCAACATGCAAACATCAAAGCCGGAGCACTAAAGTAAACCAAGTTCACTTTGACATTATTGAAACTGGCGTACAGTTTCGACTGAACAATTGCATATGTGTTTGGGTCCATCAGCAAAGAAAAGAATGACGCCGCATTGGAAAATAGCTGACCAAAGATCAAGCCGACCAATAGCAACGTAATCAAGTTCTTGCTGCCTTTTGAAAAGTAAAACCCAAACAGCAGTAGCGAAAACGACACCATTACAATTACTGCAATCGCGAAATTGACGTACAAGTTAAGAACTAAGGTACTCAACCCACCAAAAATCAACACGATCAAAATTTGGGTTAACACATACAGCGCATCAAAACCCATGATACTTGGCGTTAAAATTCGGTTGTGCGTAATGGTTTGAAATACAAGTGAAGACTGAGCAATGGCCACACCCGCTAGCACTATCGCCAATACTTTAGGAACTCTACGAGACAAAAAATATTGGTAGTTGTCAGCCGTTAGCCCAATACCAATAAACAGACACGCGAAAAGAATCGCAATGCCACCTAGCATCAGGATCTTCGTTGAATCACGCATGTTGCTTACCTCGCAACAACATAGCAATGAATACCACGCCACCCAATATGCTGATCACGATAGAGATTGGCATTTCATGAGGGAAAATAATTAAACGACTCACCAAATCGCAACACAACACTAAAATGGCCCCATACATGGCCGTAAGCGGAATGTTCTTTTTGAGGTTATCGCCATAAAAGTGACTCACGAGATTCGGCACAATCAGCCCTAGGAATGGCAACTGGCCAACAATCATCACGACACTTGCTGACATGATGGACACCAATAGCACGCCAATCGTCACAACCTGCTGATAATTCAAACCCAAGTTAATCGCGAAATCTTTTCCGATACCTACGGCAGAGATCCTTGCGGCAAAAAGATAGCTGAGGATAACCATTGGTACCGCGATGTACAGCAGTTCAAAATCACCACGCAAGATGTTGGCGAAGTTTGCGACTGTCCAAGCATTCAGACTTTGAAGTGCATCATATTTGTAAGCGATAAACGTAGTCATGGATTGGATGACATTGCCGAAAATAATCCCGACAAGTGGCACAAAAACCACGCTCTTAAATTGAATGCGCTGAATAAAGAAAACAAACGCCAGCGTCCCAAATACCGAGATGCCGAACACGAGCCAAAGGTGATTATCATTACCAAAGAAAACCACGCTCAGTACATAGCCCAGCATGGCACATTCGATCGTACCAGTTGTAGAAGGTGCCGCAAATCGGTTCTGGCTGATTTGCTGCATGACAAGACCTGCAATACTCAAGCCAGCACCAGCAAGCAATATGGCAAATAAACGTGGTATACGGCTGGTAAAGAAAAGTTCTAATGCTTTCTCATCACCTGAAAAGAGTTGTTGGGGCGTCATGTTTGCCACCCCAACAAATAACGAAACCGTGCTTAAAACCACAAGGGTTAGCAATAACTTCTTCAAAGTTAACCTCTGCTATCTTGGATTACAGTTCAACGGTTTGCTTTATCTCACTGACCATTTTTTCTGTTGCTGTCACACCAGACATCGATAAGTACCACGCGTCCACATCTAAATAAGTGATTTTATGATTTTTATATGCTGCGGTCGCTTTGACTAAGTCGTTATCCATGGATTTACGAATATCGTTATCCGGCGTACCTGTCAGAGAATTTCGGTCAACCACGAGAATATTTTTCGGGTTAGCTTCACGAATAAACTCATAAGAAATGACATCTCCGTGAGTGCCCGTTTTCACGTGCTCAACCGTTTCCAAGAAGCCAAAGTCGTTATAAATGACGCCAAATCGCGACTGGGCACCAAACGCGCTGATGTTGTCACCCATGCTCAAAATCGTTAATGCATCATTTTTGTTCGATTGGTTGTAGTCACGGATTGCTTTGAATTGAGCATCTAGCGCTTCAATTTTCTGCTCTACTTTTTCTTCGATATTAAAGATCTTACCAATATTGCGCCATTGCGCTTGCGTGCCTTCCCAATAGCCTTGGTTCTCTTTCGCCGCAAAAACAACTGTAGGGGCAATTTCACTCAGCTCTTCATATTTCGCAGACGCTCGCGGACCAACCAAAATCAAATCCGGTTTTTGCATGTAGATGGTTTCAAAATCAGGTTCAAACAAACTACCCGCAGAGGTGTAGTTATCTTTGCTGTATTTTGAAAGGTAACTAGGAAGATTAGAAGAGTTAGATACTGCAACAGGATCGATACCAAAGTTGTCCAGCGCATCTAGCGGGCCAAAGCCAATCACAACCACACGCTCTGGGGATTGTTCTAGCTCTGTTTGACCCATGTAGTGGTCAATCACAACTTTAGCAGCGAAAGAAGGAGAAACAGTAAATAACGACAGCATAGCCGCACCAACGAATTTTTTCATTTTGTTAAGCCTTAATGAGATCTATTATCATACGCGTTCGCAATATAACGCTACTCTTTAATGCATTCAACAAAATTTAAGGTACTTTACATTAGTTACGTTTACTCAGACTTAGATATATCAAAGACTTATAAAACCCATCAGTTCCAATACCTGGGCGTATCATTCATGCGCTTCAATAAACGCTTTGAGTGCCAGCTCATCAATAATCTCCAAACCGTTGTCCGTTTTTGTAATCAATCCCTTTTCAATCAAGTCCTTAACTGCACGTCGATAGACTCGGCCTGAGGTACCAAACCGCTCAGCCTCTTGGTTCACTTTATCAAAACCACCAAGCAACTTATCCGTCTGATTACGGACGAGAAGATCATAGGCAATGTTGTAAGTAATGGGATGCAACAAACGATTAGTGTAGATATCCATGGAGTCTTGATAATCCTCAGCCAATGCTGAAGCGAAGAACACCATCATTTGGGGATGATTTTGCAGTGCTTCGGTTAGTTTTTGGATACAGATAACATCAACCTGCATATGTTCATCTGCTATCACATTCCATTGACAAGGAGTCTGAGTGAAGAACTCCATTTCACCATAAATATGATAGTCGCAGTTAGCTTCCCCTAATTGAAAACGTCGTCCATTTGCGGCCAATATGTTCATCGAGACTCGACCTACTGGCACAACATACAAGTACTGAAGTTGCTCACCTTGGCGGAGAATTGCTTCCCCAGCATCAAAGTAACGCGAATTTATATGGCATTGATAAATCAAATCGCGAAAGGTGGCACTCTTTTCTTCAAGGTATGTTTTGAAGCGACCAGTCGGATAAGGGCTGATTTTCATTTTCTGCTCTCTCAGAAAAAGTTACGGACAACTATTTAAGATGGATTGTACCCCGTAACTCCAAATAAAAAAGCGACAGTGACCTGTCGCTTTACATCTATTCTGTTTATGTGACTTACTGAGATAGAGACTGGCTAACGCTGAGCAACCAAGGCTTCTAATGCCGTAATCGCGGCACTCTTCTCACCTTGCATCATTACTTTGGCTTCATCAACGTACTGACCAACACCTTCTTTCACATCTTGTTGATACAGCACCACGTTGTTTAATATCGAAGCCACATGAAGGCCTCGTAGTCGACCGACCGTAAACAGCGCAGAGGTTTCCATATCGGCACCTAAGATGCCTTTCTTGTTCCAATGTTGGCATATTGCATCTTCGTCATCGGTATAGAAACTGTCGTGAGAACGCACCACACCAAAATGATAATGCACTTTTTGCATCGACAAGTAACGCTCAACTTCCTTTAACAGTGAAAAGCTTGCGTAGGCTGGATAAGACGAATCGACATACGCTTTAGAGCCGCCCTCATCTCTTACCGCGCCTTCGGCAATGATCAACTCGCCAAGATGAATGCCTGATTGCATTGCCCCCGCAGATCCAACGCGTACCACATGAGTCACACCGCACTGTTTTAGCTCTTCCACTGCGATGATCATCGATGGCGCACCTATACCTGTACTACATACTGAAACAGGCTTGCCTTTGTAGTTGCCGGTAAACACACGGTACTCGCGGTTTTTCGACACCATTTCTGCATCATCAAATAATGCCGCGATACGATTCGCTCGATCTGGCTCGCCGCATACAATAACGAGGGGAGCGATTTGTGTTTCATCCACTCCGATATGAGGTTGTTTGGCCATTTTTCGTTCCTTACGCAGCAGCGTGCGCTAAGGTTTTATCGCCATTGCGCTTAGCGCTACGAGCCCACTCACGCGTGCCATTGGCAGCGATGAACATAAGAATCGCGTACTGAACAGACATTGCGTAAACACCTTGCGTCGCGTAGATACCCACACTGATAATGTTAATCACGACCCATAGAATCCAGTTTTCGACGTATTTACGTGTCATCAGAATTTGTGCAACCACAGAAAGCACTGTCATGGTTGCATCCCAGAACGGGAACGCGTCAGGCTCAAGCACCGGTTCAGCCAAGCCAGCACCAAAGAGATTCAAGCTATCAACAGCAATGTTTGCTAGCGCAAAGAAAAATGGGTCGATATAGATCGTTAATAATGCGATACATGCAACGCTAATAGAGGCAGTAGTAATAAGTTTCTGTTTATTTAACCAGCGAACCTCCAGCGTTTCACCTTGTGCGTTTGGACGAGTCCACGCATACCAGCCGTAAATGTTCGCACAGAAGAAAAACAATTGAAGAAGCAATAATCCGTATAACTGAATTTGAAAAAAGATAACGGCAAAAAGCGTGACATTCAGCAAACCGAATAAGTAGTTGATGGTTTTTTCTTGGCTGGCCAACCAAATGCAAAGCAGTCCAAAAACTGTACCGAAAGCTTCGATCCAACTCATTGCGTAGCCGTCGCCGATCGGAATGTTAACGAGAGTATTATTAATATCGAGTAAGGCAAAGAGGTCCATAACATGTCCTTTATTATTTTGTTTGGAATACGCTTATATTAGAGCGTGATCCCCAACAAAAAGGAGGACATTTGTCCTCCTCTTGATGCACTCGATCATAAATCAGATTCATTACTTACTTGAAAGTACCTATTTATCTCAATTATTCATTCCAAATGAACTAGGACTCGTGTCCTAGGTAGCGCTTTTTGAACGTCGATGCTGACGCGAACAGTAAAGTCGAAGCAAATGTAAACACCACGCCAGCCAAGTATACATACTCTTCATTCGCAAGTAGTTCATAAACACTCACGACAAACACCGTTAATACTAGTGAAATATTGAAACGGTGAAACCACGGCCTCTTTACTGAATACTGTGCATATCTCTTAACTAACATAAAGATTTTCCATTCATCTCAATAATTTATAAATCTAATTATAGGCTTTATTAATAATAAGCTTTTTAAGCACTATCGACACGAAATCTTTCGAGTTACTCGCAAAAAATCACACTTTTCAAATGTTGAGTTAATAAATTCGAACATCTGTTTTGCATGCTTATTTATTTTTTAGCCCATTTTTTTATAAATTATATGCACTAAATTTGTTAACCATGCGTTTGTTTTTAATTAAGAGAAATTCGTCACACTGTTGCGTACAACCAATGTTGGTTCCAGTTGAACGACTTGAGCGTCGTTAGATTTGTCGTCCAGTCCTCGGACAAGAGTCTCAACGGCAGCCTGCCCCAAACGGTACTTAGGCTGATGAATGGTAGTTAGCGATGGCGACATAAATTTCGCGATATGGATGTCATCGTAACCAATAATGGATAGGTCGTCCGGCACTTTAATACCGAGCTCATTTGCGGCGTTAATCACACCCATCGCCATCATATCGTTAGAGACGAAAATCGAGCTGGGTAATGCGCCACGCTGAGCCATTTTTTTGAACGCTTGATACCCACCCTCACATTCAAAGTCAGACTCAATGATCCAATTGGCATTAAATTCCAAGCCAGCTTCGTTCATTGCTCGCTTATAACCTTCGTATCGCATTTGCGCTTGGTGTTTAATCAAAGGGCCAGTGATGCACCCAATTTCGGTATGGCCGCAATCAATTAAGTATTTCGCCGCTAAGTAACCGCCACGAAGTGAGTTGTCTTGGATTTTATCGCTTGTAAATAGCATCGGCCCCCAGTCCATTACCACAACTGGGATATCTGGGTAACGCTCAAATACATCGATACGCTCTCCTTCTAGCGACGAGCACATCAAGATCAAACCATCGACACGCTTTTGCAATAGCGTATTAATGGATTGACGCATACGTTCGTTATCACCCTCGGTGTTACATAAAATGAGGCTGTAGCCTTTTTGGTAGCAGCTGCGTTCGACGCCTTTTACGACTTCGCCAAAGAATGGGTTGGTTGAGGTTGTCACGAGCATACCAATGGTTTTGGTACGATTAACTTTGAGGCTACGCGCCAACGCAGAGGGCGCGTAGTAGTTAAGCTCTTTTGCGGCATTGTTAACGCGTTCAGAGATCTCTTCGCTCACAAAACGCGTCTTGTTAATAACATGGCTCACTGTTGAAGTGGAAACCCCTGCCAGTTTTGCGATGTCTTTCATCGTCGCCATGTTACTACTCCTATTTTAATGAGGCGTTGTGCGCCTTATTGTTCAGCGAGAAACGCGTCCACCTCTTCGCGGGTTGGAATCGACGTTTGCGCGCCAAAGCGGGTCACAGAAATTGCAGCCGCCGCATGTGCAAACTTAATCGCTGATTCTAAAGGTAAATCTTCTAGGAGACCAGTGACGAATGCCCCATTAAATGTATCGCCCGCTGCGGTAGTATCCGTCGCTTCAACGCGGAAACCCGAGATGATTTCGCCTCGACCGTTTTGGCTTAGCCAAACGCCTTTTGCACCGAGTGTGATCATGACAATTTCTATACCTTTACCATGTAGCACATTCGCCGCTTCTTGCGCGCTTTCGTTGTCTGTTACAGTAATACCTGTCAGAACTTCAGCTTCCGTTTCATTTGGCGTAATCACGTCAATGTAAGACAGTAATTCATCTGACAATTCACGAGCTGGCGCAGGATTCAAAATTACGTTGGTTTTGGCATCTTTCGCTACACGCGCAGCTTTCTCAATGCCGCACATCGGCGTTTCCAATTGCATTAGCAAGTAATCTGCTTGGCGAATACGCTCTAAATCTGGCTCAATCGCTTCTGCTGTCAGTTTGGCGTTCGCTTCAGCTGAAATGCAAATGCTGTTCTCACCACTGTCCGACACTTGAATCATCGCGATACCTGTCGGGCAATTTGGCTGCATCTTCACACCAGTGATATCGATGCCGTCCATTTTGAAGTTTTCGCGAATGTTAATGCCGAATGAGTCGTCGCCCACACAAGCGATAAAACCTATGTCTGCATTTAATCGCGCCGCCGCGACGGCTTGGTTGGCACCTTTGCCACCTGGGATAACTTGATAGTTGCGACCATGCAGCGTCTCGCCTGGGCGAGGGAAAGAAGGCACTTGAAGAACATGGTCAGCGTTTACACTACCTAACACCACTAACTTATTCATACGGTTATCCTCGGTTCTGAATGAACCCTTTTTAAAAACTGTTTAGGAAAATACATTAGATGACTTTAACTTCTCTTCCTGATAAAGGAGTCTCGACAAAAAGCCAAAGGCATCTATACCCCACACTTTGCAGTATTTTGGGTAAGTTTGCCCTCACCTCCTAAACGACAGATATAAACGGAGGAGAGAGCAAAAATTAGGATGATTTATTGGAACTAAAAACTTACTTAGTGACTACTTTTAGTGGTACCGGGATGTACTCTTCTACTTCTTCACCTTTCAAAACTTTGTCAGCCGTTTCAACACCTAAAGCACCGATAAGGTCTGGTTGCTGAGCAATAGTTGCCGCTAGTTTGCCACGGTTAACTGCTGCAATGCCGTCTTCCGTACCATCAAAACCAACGATAACGACATCTTTGCCAGAAGCTTGAACTGCGCGAAGTGCACCTAGCGCCATTTCATCATTCTGTGCAAATACCGCTTGTACATCCGGGTTAGCCGCTAGCAGGTTTTCCATTACGTTTAGACCTTTCGTGCGGTCAAAGTCAGCTGGTTGGCTAGCAAGAAGATCCATATCGCTGCCCTTCACGGCATTCATAAAGCCTTCACCGCGCTCACGCGCTGCCGATGTGCCCGCAATACCTTCAAGTTGAATGACTTTTGCTTTTTCGCCGACTTTTTCCATGATGTAGTGGCCTGCCATTTCACCACCAATTACGTTGTCCGACGCGATGTGACTCACAACTTCACCACGGCTTGCACCACGGTCTAATGTCAACACAGGGATCTTAGAACGGTTCGCCATACGAATTGCATTAGACACTGCATCAGAATCCGTTGGGTTGATAAGAATTGCTTTTACGCCGCGAATACTTAAATCCTCGATGTTCGACAGTTCTTTACTCGGGTCATTTTGCGAGTCCAGTACAATTAAGTCGTACCCCAATTCTTTCGCTTTTGCTTCCGCACCGTCTTTCATCGTTACGAAGAACGGGTTGTTTAGCGTCGAAACCACAATCGCCATGGTATCTTGAGCTTGCGCCGCTACCGATACGGTTGAAGAAAGAAGTGCAGCAGAGATAAGAGTTGCAAGTTTTTTCATCGTTCTAGTCCTTTGTGTAGGGTGAGCCAGTACACATCCCCTGACTCGGTTTGTATTCACTGTTTTATATATACAGATTGTTATGAATTACTTGTTTTTGTTGTCTACCAATACCGCCAGCAAGATAACCACTGCTTTTGCAATCATTTGGTAGTAAGAAGAAACATCAAGTAGGTTAAGTGCATTGTTCAAGAAACCGATGATCAGCGCACCAATCAAGGTACCCATGATACGGCCTTTACCGCCCATCAAGCTGGTACCGCCAAGAACAACCGCTGCGATAGCGTCTAGCTCGTAGCCCATACCCGCTGTAGGTTGCGCCGAAGAAAGACGAGACGTTACGATAATACCTGCAAGCGCTGCTAGCATACCGCAGATGGCGTAGACACCAATCTTCACTCGGTCTACATTGATACCTGATAGGCGAGTCGCAGACTCGTTGCCGCCTAGTGCGTAAACATAGCGACCAAAGCGCGTGTGGTTAAGTAAATACCAAGCCGCTGCGAACACAACCACCATTAACCAAACAGGAACCGGAATGCCTAGCGCGTAGCCAGTACCAAACCATGCGAACGCATCCGCGGTGTCAGTAAAGCCTGTCGAGATTGGTCGACCTTCGGTGTACACCATGGTCACACCGCGTAGTAACGTCATGGTAACCAGCGTAGCGATAAATGCCTGCACCTTACCCTTCGCAATAATGATACCGCTGATCGCACCTAACGCTGCACCTGCGACTAAAGCAGTTGGAACCGCCACCAGCACCGGAACCTCAAGCGCAATCATGCTTGCCGCAAAGGCACCACACAATGCCAATACCGAACCAACACTTAAGTCGATGCCTGCTGTTAAAATAACTAATGTCATACCCACTGCGATAATGGCATTCACGGAGGTTTGACGAAGAATGTTGAGAATGTTGTCGACCGTAAAAAAGTTCGGGTTCAAAAATGACACAACAACGATCAGAAAGATCAAAGCTATCAGTGATTTTTGCTCAATCAGCCACTCTTTTGTGAACAACTTCTTGTTGCCAGTTTCGGTTGGTTTGCTCATGGTATTCGTACTCATGCTGCTTCCTCATTGATCTCTTTGCCTACGGCACAGGCGAGTAATTTTTCTTGATCGGCGTCTTTCGCATCAAATTCGCCAGTGATACGACCTTCATGCATCACTAAAATACGGTCGCTCATGCCGAGCACTTCAGGCATCTCGGAAGAAACCAAGATGATGCTCATGCCTTCGGCCTTAAACTTGTTGATGAGCTGATAAATCTCTTTTTTTGCTCCGACATCAACACCACGTGTCGGCTCATCCAGAATCAGAACTTTAGGTTTCGTCATTAACCCTTTCGCTATCGCAACTTTTTGCTGGTTACCACCAGATAAGTTGCCGATGATTTGATCTCGCGTTGGGGTTTTAATGTTGAATAACTTAATAAAATCTTCCACAGCAATCACTTCGTCGCTGTGTTGAATCTGGAAGCCTTTGGTCAGCTGGTTTAGCGAACAAAGTGACATGTTCTCCTTAACTGAAAGACCTAAAACCAAACCATCGCCTTTGCGATCTTCAGAGATGTAAGCGATACCATTTGCCAAGCCATCTTGCGGGCTAACCGGGTTAATAGTTTTGTTGTCAAGATTGATAACACCATGCTCACTAGGTAATGCGCCGTAAATGACTTTCATGAGTTCAGTGCGGCCTGCGCCCATCAAGCCAGAAATTCCGAGAATCTCACCGCGCTTGAGAGTAAAGCTCACATCCTGAACGCCAGACCCAGTCAAACCAATGACTGCAAGACAGGTTTCGCCATGTTGGACATCAATACGTGGATATTGCTCTTCTAATTTTCGGCCAACCATCATTTCAATTAGGCCATCTTCATCAGTGTCGGACACCTTGCACTCACCGATAAACTTACCATCACGAAGCACCGTAATATCATCACAGATTTCAAAGATTTCTTTAAGACGATGCGAGATGTATACGATGCCGCATCCTTGAGCACGAAGCTCATTAATCACTTTAAACAGTGATTCCGTTTCGGTATCGGTCAATGCGTCCGTTGGCTCATCCATAATGATGACTTTCGACTCAAACGAAAGTGCCTTTGCAATTTCCACCATTTGTTGTTCACCAAGGCTTAAATCGCCAAGCAATGTTTTTGATGAATGCTTTACATTGAGACGTTTTAAAAGCTTGTCAGCTTCGTCATACATTTTGCCCCACTGGATACGCCCTAAGGAGCCGGTGAACTCTCGTCCCAAGTAAATATTTTCGGCAATCGTCAGTTCAGGAATCAGGTTCAGCTCTTGGTGAATAATGCTAATACCAGCTTCCTGTGAATCGCGTGGACCTTTAAAGGCCGCCGGCTGACCTTGATATTGAATGCTCCCCGCATCCATGTGGTAAATGCCTGTCAACACCTTCATTAACGTTGACTTGCCTGCTCCATTTTCACCCATCAGCGCCATAACACGGCCTGGATAAACATTCAGGCTTGCTTTGTCGAGTGCTTTTACGCCCGGAAACGCCTTCTCAATTTCGCTTAGTTGTAGAATGGCTTGAGTCATAATCTGTCCTCAATATCTCTGGCTTAAAAAACCACGCCCGCTTGGAAAATAACGTTCGCATATGGCGAGCATTCGCCGGTTCTTACGATAGCGCGACTTTGGGCCGTGCGTGCTTTAAACGCTTCATGTGACACGTAGCTCACCTCAATAGATTTGCCCGTCTCTTCACTCTCTTTGCTCAGTTCGTTGAGCAACGCTTCATGCAAAACTGGGCTTGCATCAGAGAACTCTTCCGCAATGATGACCCCTTCGATTTGGGACTCAGATAGAATTACGCGAACAGTATCAAGAAAACTTGGTACCCCATGCGTTAGCGCCAAATCGATTCGCTGAACATGCTCTGGGATTGGTAGACCAGCATCACATATCGTGATCTCGTCGGTGTGGCCTAGCGTCGCCACCAAGTAAGAAATATCTGAGTTAATTAGGGTACTTTTTTTCATCTCATCGACCTTTCGGTTACACGTTCATACAACCATGAGCGCCTGTTTTAAAGTGTTTTCGTTATTAACAGAAAACTCATCGAAACGTTTCGATGAAATAATAATTCGTCATCGCAATTTGACCAGTGTGAGATCGATAAGGTGTGAGAATGATCTGTAATTCAATTGTCATTGAATAGGAAAAGTGCACTTGAGTCACACTTTACCATCGAAACGTTTCGATGACGGTATTTCCCTGTCATTACGGTTAGGTTTTATACAGGGAGGAAGGAAAAGAGACGTCCAACTACTGAGAAAACCTCTAGTTAATAAGCTCGAAACCTTTCACGTCATCACAATTCTTAGATAGCTGCCTGATTTTGGAGAACGCTCACCTTACAATCTGGTTACAATTTGCCAAAACACATCATCCGTTCAGTACCTTACCTGGTACGCGACGTTTGTAGGGACACAAACGGAAACTAAGAACCATAATGAAGTTAAGCAATAGAGTCATTTTGCTTGTCGCGCCAGTGATCTTATTAAGCGCGTTAGTATCTAGCTATATTATTTATAGCATTCAAAAAGTGACGCTCATCAAGCGGGAAGACAGCTATATTCAGTTGCAAATGGAAAAGCTCGCCGGGCAGTTTCGACAAGCGAATATTTTTCTTAATAGTTATGCCTATACGCTCAGTAAAAGTGATGTATTACAAGACTATTTGGTAAATCATAACAACCCCTATCGTGAACGAGTCTTGTTTAACCGATTAGACGAGACCGCTGAAGTATTGAGCCATGGTTACAAAGGCGATGCGAGCATGGCGATCCTCGACGGCAAACAAAACCTTCTCTACTACACAGAAAACAAATATTACGAATCATCGGGCGTGGTCGACCCAAAGGTGTTAGAGTACATATCACGAAGTTTCAATGAGAGAGAGGCTTTCAGTCACACTGGCTTTATTTATAACTCCAGTGGACAAAGCATTCTTCTTCAATATGAGGTCGTCGACAAAAGAACGGGGACTCACCCTTTGAGCTTTGACTCGAAAAATGTGTTTTTTGTGGTAGTTTCCGTATCACTTGAAGCCTTTAACGAGATTAAGCATGACATCGAGTTTGACACACACAGCGTGATTACTTTCGCCGACAAACCCATTTATCTTGATATTCCTCTCGCTCAAACCATTGAGCTGCTGCCGCACTTTTATGCCGTGCTTTCTCCTGCCGAATATTTAATGTGGAATAAAGTCGATAAAGTGTGGCTAGAACTTGCTTTCTCCTTTGGCGTAGCGGCGTTTTTCACCATCACATTAATCATTTTGGTGTTGTACCGCTATGTGTTGCGCCCTGTTTCTCGCCTTGATAAGCAGCTGAACGAACTTGAATCTAATCAACGTGACAATATTGAAAAGCTAGAAACAAACGATGAAATAGGACGCCTCTCTGCACGCTTTTTTGATATGTATGAGGAACTTAATGTCATCTATAAAAAGACAAAACGCCTAGCTGAAACGGATCACCTGACGCAACTCGCCAATCGCCATCGTTTTCATGAGCTTGCCACTCGTGAACTTATCTCCCCTTCGCAGTTTCTGTGGGTTGTTTACGTCGATCTTGATAACTTTAAATACGTGAATGATAAATACGGGCATGAATTGGGAGATAACTTATTAAAAGTGTTCTCATCACACATCAAGAATGCCTGTCAAAAGTTCTCGCACGATTACAACAGCCCCTGCTTTGCCGCCAGGTTATCTGGTGACGAATTTGCAATTTTGCTGAGCTCAAATCAAGAGGTAAAACGCTTGCCTGATTTGCTTGCATCAGAGTTACTAAAACCGATTAGTAATCTCAGTTCATCTTGGAGTAATTCATTTCCCGTTACGGCAAGCGTAGGTATTGCACAATATCCTCAAGACGGTACTGACATCGCGAAGTTACTCTCCAGTGCCGATGCGGCTATGTATCAAGCAAAACGGGCAGGGAAAAATCAATACGCCTATTATTCAGCCGCTCTCAATATTGAGTCTCAAAGACGAAGTCAACTTGAACGTGCGCTCCGAAAAAGCAATGTAGAGGAAGAATTTCACCTTGTTTTTCAACCCTATATGAACAATCGAAGCAACAAAATTGAGGGGTTAGAAGTCTTGTTGCGCTGGGAAGCCGAAGGTATCGGCCCTATCCCTCCAAAGGAGTTTATTCCAATTGCTGAGCAAGCCGGATTATTTGATAAAATTGACCGCTGGGTTTTCGCCAATGCAACGGCGGAATACCATCAATTAAGGAATATTTTCGGTAAGAATATTGTTCTTTCGGTCAATCTTTCATCAGCAGAGCTAAACTCGATAGAAATGGCAAACTACATCCATGAACAAGCGACACTGCACAGTGTTAAACCAGAATGTATTGAGATAGAAATAACCGAAACCTTTGCCGCAGAACAACAAGGCACGGCTCTACTTGATGAGCTATCAAAACGTGGCTACCGTCTTGCAATTGATGACTTTGGTTCTGGTTACACATCGTTAACTCAGCTCGTTCAGTATCCGGTTCAAAAAATCAAATTTGATCGAGAGTTCCTCGTTACATTGATGAAGACCAACAACGGCCATGTGATCAAACCTATTATTGAGCTATGCCATGCCCAGAATAAAACGGTTACAGCAGAAGGTATTGAACACAATATGATGCATGAATGGCTATCGGCATACCGCTGCGACTATATGCAAGGCTATTTATTTGGCAAACCAATGACTAAAGAACAATTGAGCTTGTGGTGGCAATCGGCAAATGACGACAGTCGATTTGGTGCGTCCATGGTCAGCTCAATTAGGGTTTCAAGAACATAAGTTAAGGGGAGACGTACAGCAGTCACAACTGTGGCGGCTGTATTTAGCTGTATATGAGCTTCATTGATAGATGCTCAGCTTTTGTTCCCCCATACCTATATCTATGACTTTAGTTGAGTAAATCACTATTTATTCGTTTTTAAACCAGCACTTCCTTGAAATCCAAACCGGTCAAATTCAGCGCTTTGACGCTATCGTACAAGCCACCTTTTTTGTCCGTGCAAAACGTTCTGAGCCCAGCACCTTTTACTCTGAACAAGTCAGATTCATTAACGGCTTCTCTATTCAAAACGAGTTTCTTAAACGGTCTAGCACGACTTAGCTTACCATGACGAAGATTATACTCGGTAGCAGAGGTATCAATGGCATCAATTTGAGTGACAATGTTTAATGCTCGCCAAGGCTTTCCTTGTAGATTTAATGGTAAAAATTCGACATTCTCGCTCAACACATCGAGCTTATCCGCAATAGAAGCGGATACAGCAAGAGTAAAAGATCCCCATGCTGCAATATCAGGCCTGGGCAATGGCTTTTCACCCATAACGTCTAACCATTCAATATCAATACTTTTCCAACTGGCTTTAACAGACTCTCCATAGAGTTGGATAGGTTTGCTTGCCGTTACTTGAAGAGACATTTCCAATGGCGACTCTCGCAACATTGCAAAATCATTAACATTGGGAGTGACAATAAACACTTTATTAAATGCTGTCATAACCGTCCTTAAATCAATTTGAGCGCTTTCAAACCAAACATAATAAATAGAGTTTACTTTCATGTTCAAAAATTTAATGAATTCAGATCTGGCGTTCTTATCTTTTAATTTCTAAGTTTTATTATTTATATATTTTAATCCACACGATAGAATTATTTTTTAAATTTTTACTATGTACCCTTCCTTATGTAATCGAATAAATTAGAGAATAAACAATAGCACGCATCACTTCACTTTTGTCGAGCTCATCACTCTCACTTAAACGATACATTCACAAGTTCAATTTTTGTACGACTTAGACTTGGCTTTGTCAATCGTGAATTAAAAACAACCGATTCACCGCTGTTTTACTGCCTTTTCTTACCACCCTGTTGTTTATTCATACATTATAAATGCACTTATACACATAACGATTCGGCGTTACGATTTGTTACGAGTTAAATCACAAACTTTTGAGGTATTGGATAAAGCGTAGAAAAAGAAAACACATTGAAATAAAAAGAGTTTCTAAAGTACGAAAAATAAAACGCCGTTTTTATAAATTAGCAACTTCACAAATATCCTTAAACACAGTTTTATTAATTACATATATCAGATATTATTTACGCCGAAGTTTATAGAAACCATCGTTAAACTTCATATTTTATATAAGTTTCAATTAGTTAGTTTTTAACTCGAAAACTTATCGTCAACCCAATATCAAGCACCTAAGCGTGCAATAAGAAACATTGGGAATAGAATTATATTGATGTGCATGTTGTTTTAACGAATGCATGAAGCAATCGGTAAATTTGTAACACCATAGAGTTTTATTTAGCCAAGATGAAAAAGTTAATTTTATTATTTACATGTGCGCTGTTGTCTGTCTCACCTTTTGCTTTTGCAAAACAATCAGATAACGAACCCAGGGATCATTTACGACCAAAGCAAGTTGAACATGTGTTTAAACAAGCCAAGCTAGATGGCATAGTAGACTTTAAGTTGTTCAGTGACGCTTACATCGCTTATCAGAAGACACCCGATAGAAAGAAGTCGGTACTAACGATCATCGACTATAGTAAACCATCAACTGAAAAGCGTTTTTATGTGGTTGATTTAGATAAAAAGAAGCTAATCTACAATACGTATGTTTCTCACGGCGTGAACAGCGGAAAGAAAACAGCGACACAGTTTTCAAATGTCGTAAACTCGCGAAAAACATCATTGGGCACTTTTTTGACTGATACCACTTACTACGGCTCAAATGGCTATTCACTTCGATTAGATGGGCTAAGCTCTGGATTAAACGACAAAGCTCGCGAGCGTTACATTGTCGTTCACGGTGCCGATTACGCAAACCCTTCCTTTATCAAGAAGAATGGATACCTCGGACGCAGTTGGGGTTGCCCTGCTTTACCAAAGAAGTTGTCTCGCGAGATCATTGACACTATAAAAGGCGGCAGCGTTATTTACGCAAGCGCGTAATACCGATGCGACACATATGGGGAAGAAAAAAGAAGATTCTATTTCTTCCCCAGTAATAATCCTGTTAGCTTAATCGTCCTTGTGCAACGACTCTCTTTCCATTTTCGCTTACTCGAAAGCGAAAACTATTGTGTTATTCGCTGATATACCTAAGTGCGATCAGAAAACTCTGTTCATCCCCCTTCCATCTCGTTAGTATACGCTGAGTTCATCAGACACTGGCTTTCGTCGTTATCATAGTTCCACTAAGATTCCTTAATCATGGTGGGTAACTGTGGCTTTATATGTTTAGGGTTACTTCTTGCGTTATCTACACCATATATTATTGATGCTTTCTTTGTCCCTGCTCTCAGGGCTCATCACAGCTTCATATGCGCATGAGTGGCACCACACCAAACATTACACTTCCGAGCGCCTACTTAAACTCTCTCAACAAGACGATTTTGAGCTAGCACACACTGATTTTCATGCCTCAGCTTCTCTGAGCTCTTGGGGTTCAGAAAGTTACTACCTACATATAAAGCGCGAGTTGTTCGGGCTTGTCTCCTGTCGCCGAACATCAGCTACTGATGGCGTTTTATCATCAGATTTTACTCCTGATTATTTTTTACTTATTGCTTTCTCTTCTCCACCACTACTGGAGTTGGCAAAACAAGCATCTCGCTTACCTCTAGACAGTTATGGCGGACTCATGAGTCAACGCTCTCTTTATCGCCTCTCAGGAAGAAAGGAAGCGAACTTAATGTACGTCTTTACTCATGGTCGCAACGCCTTCTCTGTTGTTTAACTTTTTATGACATACAGAGAACACGAAAATGTAACGATAAGAGCCAATATGCTCATTGTTACTAGAACCAATTTGAGGTCCATATAATGACAAGAATCGCTACAACCATCGCACTAGCATTACTATTTTCAGCGGGCTCAACCTTTGCAAACACAGAAACTAAGCCAGAAGAAATGAGTAACGACACTCTGTTAGAGTGTGCCAACGTTTCTAACGCACGTATTGCAGTTCCGGAACACAGAGCGATGTTCAGACACTACTTAATGTCTGAGAGAGACTACAGCTTTGACCAGCTATCGTCTGCCGAACTTGAATTTAAAGCAGCAGATAAGAATGAGTCTGAAGTAGAGAACATCTACAAGTCTCAGTGCAAAGAAGTTGGCGAATACTTATATAGCATTGGCTATTAAATTCGAAACCCTAACGACACTCAAAAAGAAAGGCGCAATGTATGCGCCTTTCTTTTTACTGATAAAAACCTGTCGATTAGATGTCTAATCTGCATACAAGCTTAAAAGTGCAAATCAAGTAAACTTACTGAGAAAACTCAGACACATCCTTGGGTTTACAGAACGCTCGACGTGCTTTAACAAACAAGAAACTAAGCACTCCAATCACAAGAGTAATTATTGGTGCCGCCATTAATAGCATTGTGATTGCTTTGCTCATATTTTCCGGTAGCAAAGGAAGTAATGAACCGAAACCGCATAATATCAGCGTCCATAAAATCGCACTCAGCCACGCAAAGTAATGGAATTTACTAATACGTTTCACTCGCAACCCCATCATTAATGGCAATAGGGAACGAACAACCGGAATAAACCGCGCGCACAAAAGCGCAATCAATCCATGTTTACTGAGTAATACGTCGACTTGTTCCAAACGCTTTTGAGGAACCGCACTCACCCAGCCTTGGACCTTAGGTAAGCGATTTAGCCACTTGCCTTGTAAATAAGCCGCCCAACTTCCCAACCCCGCACTAACAGCTATCACCAACATGATCATAATTGGGTCAAGGACGCCAACCGCCGCCAGCGTACCGGATAATACGACGACACTGTCGCATGGGAAAGGTGCAGCAGGAATAAAACCACTTTCCAAAAAGATAATCACAGCAACAACAAAATAAACCAAACCTGCACTGCCTGGCGCCATTAACGCCGTGAAATCTTGATGCCAAAAAGCACTCAAGACCTGAATGATCAAATCAAACATAAACCGCTCCTAAGCATAATTAACCAAAAGTTGCAAAAACATGGAATGTGTTAGCGAGCATGTATAAAGCGGTATATGAAATTCGATTCTTTTCTCACTCCGATTCTGTATTTAAAGTGAGTAAAAATACTTTCAATACAACAACCTAAAGCCTCATTGCCGATGCGTTTTAGCCGCTTCATCGAGTAAATTGCCGAACGATGCGCCCACCATGCTACATCAAGCATTTCAAACCATTCGGGTTCTACATCGTCGTTCGAGCTCATTTCCTTAGCATGGCTAACCCTCAATCTATTCCGGCTGTTTAAGCTCGGATAGTCTTGTTGTACTGGAGAGATAGGATGTTCTGAAAAGTGCTTCGACTTAGCGTCAACAGCAATATTCTGGTTATGAAAGGAAAGAAAATTTGGGTGTGAGTACGGCAGGCTCATGCTCGGAGCCAACAAGCAGAAAAGTAGTCCGAGTAAAGCAATCAGAGTCGTACGCACAAAGGTAACCAGAACCAAAATGATAAGTTCTTTTAACCCTGTGCGTAACTATTGGCAATTAGTATTCTTAATCGTTAAGAATACTAATTATTTTTCAGCGTAAGGGTAGCTTTCAAACATCTTCGCGATTTCTTCTTGGATGAGAGATTCTCTTTTCTCAGAGCTCATTGACTCAGACAGTTTACGACTTGAAACGCCTTTCCAAACGACTTGATTAGCCTTTGCATCAACCAGTTCAACCACCAACTTCCCATACTTACGCTCTTTATATCTTTCTGGGCTTGAAGTGATCACACCAAAGCTATTCCAGCCATAGCCAAAGCTCACCGACGATCCTGAAGAAACAAGCTCGGATTCTTCTACGATATCATGATGTACGTAAAGGTCACCGCCACTATTTACCTTATTTAAACCCTTACCCTCAAGCTGTTCAGCAAGCCCTTGCTCAATACGTCGACCATCAATACTGGTAGGAGCTTCCGCCTGAGCACCGAAGTCAAACGTTCTGTAAGCTGAAAAGTCGGCTTGTTTATCTACATCGGTTGTAACGGTAGTACAAGCAGATACCAGCATCACCACCAGCCCTAATATCAAACCTCTCATCATGTTAAATCTCCTTTGGTTAAGCTGACTGTTTCAGCAGAATTACCCTGTGTTATACATACGCATCAACAGTAAAAAGTAATCATTTCAATATCTAGTCTTGACCATGAAACGTGACTGTTCAATAAACGAGATTAACCTTTACACAGAAAATCTTGAATATCATCAACATCTAAACACCTAAGAATTCGGTGTTTACGACCTAATTGGAAGCCCCTAGGCTTAGTAGCGGAATCGCGAGTGCCACAAAAAACCAGAGACAATGAACACTTTAACATCAGTCCGCTACTTTTTTAGGCAACTGACAAACATTTGATGAGAAAAGACTTTTCTTTTTCGTCCAGTGTGGCATATTAACTGAGTCCTATCGATGCGCGGGCATCGTATAATGGCTATTACCTCAGCCTTCCAAGCTGATGATGCGGGTTCGATTCCCGCTGCCCGCTCCAATCTCTTTATCTCAATTTACTCATAAAAATCCGATGGCGGAGCGAACAAACGGCGGCAGCGTTGTTTCCATGATAAGTTTGGTCGAGTTACGTCATAAAACATGTCTTTCCATTCTGCAAACGTCACGCGGATGGGATTAAAGCTGTTTACAGGTTTAGAAACCCCATACCGAACCGTTTCCACCTCTGGTTCAAACGTTCCGAACATTCGATCCCAAATAATTAATACACCCGCATAATTTTTGTCGATGTACTGACGGTTCACACCATGATGAACGCGATGGTGAGACGGCGTGTTAAATACCCACTCTAGTGGCCCGAGCGAACGAATTGATTGGGTGTGAACAAAAAACTGTAAGCCCAGATTAAACAACACAACGAAGACAACCCATTTTGGCTCAAAACCAATAATCACCAAGGGCAACCAAAAAATCCACATCCCCGCTAGCGGATACATTAAACTTTGACGAAAGGCGGTACTGAAGTTCATTCTTTCCGAACTGTGATGAACAACGTGCGCGGCCCACATCCAACGAATACGATGGCTAGCCCGATGAAACCAGTAATAGAAAAAATCTTGCAGGACAACAAGTAAAAGAAAAGCTGAGACGCTCATTTCGATATCAAACAAACGCCAATCGAACCACCACAAATACAACTGAGCAATCAGTAAACCCGTGAGTATGTCTGTCGCTTGGTGTAAGCCCGCAAGAACAAAATTACACGCTACTTCAGGGAAGTAATACGTCGCGCTTTCAGGCAAGCGTCCTCTTCTTTGTCCGAACCAATATTCGGCAAGCATGCAGAAAAAGAAAACTGGAGCCAGAATCATCAGAAGTAATTCTGGGCGGTCCATCAACTGCGTCCAATCCATTGTGTTTCTACCATTTTGCATAGTGATCTTCAGTAAGACCCATAACTTCTTCTAACTGATGTTTGATGCCATTTCCATCGATAATATAGCCAGAGAAATAACCGATGTACTGACGAAAGTTACTTTTGAGAAGCCAAAAATTTTTCTTCTCTGAGCGTCGATTCAAAGGCGTGAACTGTAAGTTAACTCGTTTATCTTCAGACGTAATATGCCACTTTTGCCCTTCATCACTTCGTGAAAACTGAAACTGCACAGGTTGCAAAAAGTGACGCTGACCATTAATCCACAATACATTTTCGCAATAGCCAGTTTCATTAACGCCAGCTGCCAAGTTCAACCCCAGACGCCTGTCATCCTCAAAGCAATTGATACTCGCCCAGCGCCAACTTGTTTCTCGCCGCATGTACCCAGCGGAAAAATCGTAACCAGCAGCCACCTCTGAAAGATCTTGCTCTTTTCCTAATATGAACAAGTTACCGTCTACTTCTAACGCATTGTGCTTCTGAGTATATGTCCAACCCGCATATCCTGTTGGCGTACACAACATTAATGGCAAACTCATATTTTCTGGACGTAAATAGAGATCCGCATTGACTGACTCTGTCACAAAGTGGACGTGCCAAATACCATCCTTAATAGAAAACTGAACTCTTTTGTTAGCAAGATGGGCAAGACTGCACCAACTGGAAGGCTGAGTTTGATAACCTATATTAAAAGGCTTCAACCATTGTTGCTCAATCAACTTATTCTTTTTAATATCAAACAGGTAGCAAAAGCCGGATGCTAAATACCGTATATCAGCAATCGCTACTCCAATGACGTAATTAGGTGTGACCAAATTGACGAACTGAAACTGCTTATAATCGCGGTAACGGCGCCACTTAGATACCGGCTTATCCATCTCATCGAGGTAGGTAAATTTATCTAGCTGTAACGATGTTGGAATTCCATCAAGGTGGCCAAACGCTGGTAGGCCATTCTGCTGAATAAACGAGTTCAGAACCTTAAGCTCATCCATATAGTTGTCTTTTCACAAGTTATCACACACACAAACTTTAACATGACGTTAACATAAACAATTTGCGTAACTGCACAACAACATCGACTAAAGTGATTTCTGCTTGTTATATGTGAAACTGATCACTCAACCACCCGCTTACTTAGCTAGCCCTACCTATCTCAACCAACACAGCCTGGGTTAGAAGCTGCACATTCTCATCCGCAGGAAAGACCACTACAACCATTGAATCTTGGTCAAAATCACTATTTAATGGAAATACATTCATATAAACTGATTGCTTATTCACATCAAGGAAGAAATCTATGTCATACATACACGATACTATTGTTGCGTTGCAACACAGTAGCCCTGCGCAAAAAGAATTTTACCAAGCGGTAGAAGAAGTATTAACTTCTCTCGCGCCGGTAATAGAAGGCAATAATAAATATAAGGAACAAGCGATTATCCAGAGGATCGTCGAGCCAGAACGTCAAATCATGTTTCGAGTTCCTTGGGTTGATGATGCTGGAAATGTACAAGTAAACAAAGGTTATCGAGTTGAATTCAACTCTGCTTTGGGGCCGTACAAAGGAGGATTGAGATTCCATCACTCAGTCAATGCGAGCATCATAAAATTTCTCGGCTTTGAGCAAATTTTTAAAAACGCACTGACTGGCCTTCCTATCGGTGGCGGCAAAGGCGGTTCAAACTTCGATCCTAAAGGAAAATCCGACGGCGAGATCATGCGATTTTGCCAATCATTTATGAACGAGTTGTACCGTCACATCGGTCCTACCACCGATGTGCCCGCAGGCGATATCGGTGTCGGGGCGCGCGAAATTGGCTATATGTTTGGTCAATACAAACGATTGACGGGCCGCTACGAAGGTGTGCTTACAGGCAAGAGTCTGCTTTGGGGTGGCTCACTCGCCAGAAAAGAAGCGACAGGATATGGCGCCGTCTATTTTGCAGAGTGCATGCTCAACGACCGCAACGATTCATTGAAAGGGAAAACTTGTCTCGTTTCTGGTGCTGGCAACGTGGCTATCTACGCCATTGAAAAACTGTACCATATGGGAGCAACGCCAGTTACATGCAGCGACTCTCGAGGTACGATCTATCATGAGCACGGTATTGATCTTAAGCTCCTAAAACAACTGAAAGAAGTGAAAAGAGCAAGCTTAGAAGAATATTTAGAAACTTACCCTGAAGCAGAATACACACCAGAGGGCGACTATCCTAATGAAGGACATGCTGTTTGGCGATATCAGGCTGATGCTGCCTTCCCTTGTGCGACTCAAAATGAATTAACGTCAGACGACGCACTGGCTCTTATCGAAAACGGATGTATTTTGATTAGTGAAGGGGCGAACATGCCAACCACCCGTGATGCTGCCAATATTATCGTGGACTCAGACATAGCTTATGGGCCTGCCAAAGCAGCCAATGCAGGCGGTGTTGCAACCAGTCAACTTGAAATGGCGCAAAACGCCAGCATGCAAAACTGGACGTTTGAACAAGTGGATAGTCAGTTGCAAACCATCATGAAAAATATTTTCATCAATGCAAACGAAACCAGTAAAGAGTTTGGCCAACCTGGAAATTTAGTTTTAGGCGCCAACATTGCAGGCTTTAGAAAAGTCGCTGATGCAATGATTGAGCAAGGTGTCGTCTAGATGAACGAGCCAGCAGGATGACTGCTGGCTTAATATAACTCCGCAATAGGCCGCGCTTTTTGATAAAGAGCTCCACTTAATTCGCAATAAGCGTTGTCACTTCTGTTTTAACGGAGTTGGCGATAAAGCAATTCTCATGGGCCATGTGGTGCAGTTTTTCTAATTGAGATGGTGTCGGTTGTTTTTCACCTGAAAATGTTATCTTAGGGTTTAACGTTACCTTTGATACCCACTCTTTTCCGTTTTCGCCTTTTTCAAGCTCCCCTACCGCTTCATCGAAGTAACTGTCCACAACATAACGTCGCTTTGCTGCAATAGACAGGAAAACGAGCATATGACAACTAGAAAGTGCCGCGACAAACGCTTCTTCTGGATCAACATTTTCTTCTACGGATAGTGGTAATGGTACTACGTGGGGAGATGGAGATGCTGGGACTTGCAACCCTCCATCAAATTGCCAAACGTGTGCCCTACTATACTTATTATCACTAAACTCTTCGCCAGCTTTACGATGCCATTTGATTAAAGCGGAATGCTTACTCATTCTAACTCCCTGATTTTCCGACGACGAATCAACACTATCCGTCCTTGCCACAGTAAACCACAACAAAATGAGTTAAGGAAAGCATCGCACTCACAGGGACTATAAAATCTGTTGAGGATCGGCATTGTTCTTCTGGATATCATCCAAAAGTCTATGAGACTGATGGATGTTGACCTGTAACCGATTGATCAGCATCTGCAACTGCTCAATCTCGGGACTTTGGTTGGCTTTAAGTTGAGTTTCCAGGGCCTCCGTTTGGCTCGCCAAAATAGGTAAACTTAGGTTCAGTGCCATCCCTTTCGTTTTGTGCAACGTCAGCTCTAATGAAGCAAAGTCTTCAGCCATAAAGTATTCAATAAGCTCATCAACAGATGTCTCAAAATCGACAATAATGCTTTTTAGCAGCTCGTCGAGCGCTTCTGGCTCATCTCGTAAAGAAGCAAACATGCCTGAGTGGGAGAGTTCTTCCTCTGTTAACCTTAAGTTCTCAATTGGCTTACGTTGCAACTGAAGCACATTGCTGTCATTCGTTAGTGGCGGATTCCGTTTCGGTTCGAGTCTGGCTGCAAACTGTTTGAGAGCGTCTGAAAAGCTCTCATGCTGTAGCGGTTTTGTAAGCACATGGTCTGCTCCTGCTTCAATAAAGCTATCGTGAGCTTCACGAAATACGTCTGCCGTGTACGCAAAGAGTAATGTCTTGATACCTAACTCTTGTCGGATAACGCGTGTCGCCTCAACACCATTCATCTCGGGCATGTGGTTGTCCATCAAGATCAGGTCGTACTCGTTCTCTTTCGCCTTTTTAACCGCGATTAATCCATTTTCTGCAACATCCACTTCATGCCCAAGCTTTTCGCAAAACCCTTTTGCCACAATGGCATTCACACGGTTATCATCAGCAAGTAGTATCTTTAAATGGTGTGATTTTGCGCGAGGTTTCGGTGCTTCTTGCTGCTTTTTCGGAGCAGATTCTACCCAAGGAATCGGCAACTCAACGATAAATTGACTTCCAACGCCTTCTATACTCTTCAGAGTAATATGGCCACCCATCAAATCGGTTAGTTTTTTGACGATGGCTAACCCAAGCCCTGTTCCGCCGAACCTTCGAGTCGTTGATGAGTCTGCTTGCTCAAACGAGTTAAAAATATGCTCGTGCTTGTCTGGCGCAATACCAATACCGGTGTCGCTCACGCACATGACCAACAACTGATTCGATTCATCTAACTCGGTTCTAACCAGCACATGCCCTTCATTGGTAAACTTCACCGCGTTACCGGCGAGATTAAATAAGATCTGTCGTAAACGCGCACAATCCCCAGTAAATTCAGTATATTCAGAAACCTCGTTTTCCAAGATTAGCTCGATATTTTTTTCATCAACAAGTGGTTTTATTGCGCTACACACCGGAGAAAGCACTTGATCGAGCTTAAACTTAGCTTGCTCAAATTCCAGTTTGTTTTCTTCAACTTTAGAAAAATCCAAAATATCGTTGAGGATAGTCATCAGATGCTGGCCAGAGTCAAGAATAACCCTAATGTGCTCTTTCGTCGTCGGCTCTTTGGTCTCTTCTGCAATCATTTGAGAAAGCCCTAGTACGCCATTCATCGGCGTTCTTAGTTCGTGACTCATTGCAGCAAGAAAATTTGATTTCGCTTTTGCCGCTCGCTCGGCTTTGTTTCTCGCCTCTTCAATTTCAAGATTCAACTGTTTTAAGTTATGCATTCGGTGATGTGACTGATAAACAAACGCGCTAACTAGAAACATCACCGCGATAAATACAAACAACCACGTAAAACGCGCCTCACTTTGAGCAATATTGAGTAACCGATGCTCTGAGCTTTCGACAAACTCAATATAAGTGTGATCAAGCAGTTCATTCGTCAGCAATTCAATTCTTTTATCACTCGTTTGAAGCCGTTTAAGGAAGTTCGCTTCTTTTTCACTCTCAACTTCAGTTTGTGTTAGAAGCAACTGGTTGAGAAATTCAAAATAACGACTGCCACCCAATGATTGACCGCTCTCGGTAGAAACCTCTTGCTGATATAAATTGAACAACATGAGTAATGCATACCGATTTTCTACCTGAACACCAATTAACATATCAAGCTTCAACGTTGTTTGAAGCACTCGCTCCTTAAACTGTTCAAGCGTATCCCTAACTTTTATACGATTGGGTGTCACGGGAAACCAAACTGATGCCTTTGATGATTCCAACAGTGCCTGTGCTGCGATTTCTATCTCTACTAAAGATGTTGTTAACTCATAGTTTTTCCTATCTTCAACGGCATATCGGTTCACGATAACATCACGCTCTTCAATCAACTCATGTCCGATATTCATTAGCCCTGCATGAAATTCTTGAGCGTTTTTTGAATTCATATACGACATATACGCCAGTGTGCAGCACGTCAGTATCCCAATAAAAAAGCAAAAGTTGATCAGTTTGAATTTATTCATTTTCCAACACCTCTAAAATTATGGGTCTAGGTGCTGTCAACGACTGCAAGAATGCTTCAATGTCCGCGACATTCTCATCGTTCATCGTTATACCGAGCTGGGTTTTAGCCATGATTTGTATCGCGTCGGATAACTTATCGACTTGCCCATTATGAAAATAAGGACTCGTTAGCGCGACATTGCGTAAACTGGCTACTCTAAAATAGAATCGCTCTTCATCTTCTATCGTAACGAGTTGCCGGCCCGAGTCCTCTACTACTGGCTTATCCTTGAAATAGGCGAACCTTTGGATCATCGCTCCGCCGATATTTTTGCCCTGATGACACTGCACACAACCTGAAGTCTGAAATGTTTTCCAACCTCTGATTTGCTGTTCACTCAGTACATGCGTGTAACCCAATAAGTAAGCATCGAATGGTGCGCCAGGCGTCTGCAGCCCTTCAACAAACTCCACAATAGCGGACTTGATATTATGAACGTTAATCGGCAATTCACCGTCACGATTAAATAGAGCTTGATAATGTTCACTCTCTTTTACATATTGCTCTATTGTTTGCCAGTTTGAGTCCATTTCCATTGGATTATGGATTGGACCATCAATCTGAGCCATCAAGGTGTTTTCCGTTCCATCCCATAAAAAACGATAATTTAACGCCGCATTAAACACTGTTATAGAATTTCTAATTCCATCACCTTTCACCCCCGTAGAGACTGGTGTATTTTCAGCGCCATTGGTTTGCAGATTGTGGCATGTCGCACAGCTGACATTACCATTTGACGATAATTGAGGATCGCGGAAGAGATGCCAGCCAATTCTCGCTAGCTTAATATCCACATTAGGATCACCCTGTATGGGCTGAACTAGGGAGATATCACCTAACATCTTCGCGTTTCTTGCGGTTGTTGTTTGGCTCAAAATGAGTGTTACAACAGCTAGTGCGATTGCGCTGAATTGCCTCATCAACTACATACCTTAAACTTGTCATTGATATGAATTTAGTTGCATTTTGGCGTTTTTTCCACCGACAGGAAGTTGAAAAAACGAGTTAAGTATTGCTTTGTTTAAGGCTTTGGTTGAAGAGGGAGTAATAAGGCGAATAGGAAGAAACCTATCGCCTTATGAGTAGCTAACGTATTGAAATCTGAGTTTAGTGTAGAAAAGCCAAAAACCGTTGAAACCAAGTCACCTCTCCATAGGAGATCAGATCGAAAATAGTAAAGAAAACGGCACAGATAACGGCCAACTTAATCAAACGCTGAACAATAAACATAAACATCACAATTACCAATAATTTGCTTTAGTTTACTATCTCACACAGCGTTTATATATAAAAAAGTAGTCTCCTAATTAGCCTCGGCAACTTATTCATTAGAACCTATACTCAAGCATCTCTAAGTTATTTGGATATACTTGAATTAGGATTTCAAAAAGTCCCTGTGACCACACAAGGAGGACTGCATGAAACGACTATGGATATGGTTCTTACCTTTACTCTTGATTGCCAGTCAAGCACTGGCGAATACCGTTTGGATTGTTCCTGTCAAAGGCGCTATAGGGCCTGCTACTAGCGACTATTTATCTCGTGAAATAGAAGAAGCTCAACTAAACGGTGTCAGTTTAGTGATCTTAGAGATGGACACACCAGGCGGCTTAGATAGCGCAATGCGAGATATTATTCACGCGATTACCACCTCCTCGACTCCCATTGCGACTTGGGTCGGCCCATCTGGTTCTAGAGCCGCCAGTGCCGGAACATACATCTTGCTCGCTAGTCACGTAGCCGCCATGGCTGAAGCGACAAACCTCGGAGCTGCAACGCCCGTCGCGTTAGGTGGTGCGCCTCAACCTCCTTCATCGGATGATGGCAAAGATCAAAACGCGGAAGAAACGCCAGAAGGAACCAACGAAAGCTCAGAAAAAGTTCCCGCTAAAACCGCAATGGAGAAAAAGGTAATTAACGACGCCAAAGCCTACATTAAAGGCTTAGCAAAACTTCATGGACGAAATGCAGAATGGGCAGAGAAAGCAGTAAGCGAAGCGGCGAGCTTGGATGCAACAGAAGCATTAGAATTAAACGTGATCGATTACGTCGCCAATTCTCCAGAGGACTTAGTCAAAGCCATAGATGGGCAAACAGTTAAAGTAAACAATCGCACTGTGACATTGTCACTTGAAAATCCAACATGGGTTGAAAGAACGCCAGATTGGCGAGCAGAAATGTTAGCCGTTATCACCAATCCAAACGTTGCCTACATTCTAATGCTCATCGGCATCTACGGTTTACTTCTTGAATTTTACAACCCAGGAATTGGCTTACCCGGTGTGCTAGGTGGGATTTGTCTGCTTCTTGCCATGTACGCACTACAAATGATGCCTGTCAACTACGCAGGTCTTGGTCTGCTGTTACTCGGTATTGCACTAATGATAGCGGAAGCATTCAGTCCGAGCTTTGGTATTTTGGGGTTAGGCGGCGTTGTCGCCTTTGTACTCGGTTCGATATTTCTCATGGACAGTGAGTTACCAGGGTTCCAGATTGCCCTTCCTTTGATTTTTGGTATTGCCATATTTTCCGTAGCTCTAATCGTGCTGACCGTCGGCCTGCTGCTCAAAATTCGCCGCCGGCGTGTAACGACGGGTTTAGAGACTTACCCCGGGAAGGTCGCTGTGGTAAGCGATGACTTTATCGATGGCGAAGGACGCGTTCAACTCAACGGTGCTTTATGGCGAGCTAAAGCCAAAGACCATCAACAATTCAAACAAGGTGATCACGTCACCATTGTTAATGTTAAAGGGCTGACCTTAACTGTGATGCCTGATGACCGCCAAAATAAATAGGAGGCGCTTTATGATGCTCTATACCGTTGCGGTGATCGTGGTGCTGCTGTTCGCACTAGCGACCCAAATGTTCAAGGTTTTGAGAGAATACGAACGTGGGGTTGTGTTCTTTCTTGGTCGATTTCAAGAAGTCAAAGGACCTGGTTTGATCATCCTTATCCCATTTATTCAGCAAATGGTGAGGGTTGATTTACGTACTGTCGTTTTGGATGTGCCGACACAAGATTTAATTACCAAAGATAACGTTTCTGTGCGCGTCAACGCGGTCGTTTATTTTCGCGTAGTCGATCCTCAAATGGCGATTAACAATATTGAAAGCTACAGCGATGCCACCAGCCAGTTAGCACAAACCACGCTGCGCTCGGTATTGGGTCAGCATGAACTCGATGAATTGCTATCAGAGCGAGAACGCCTCAATAAGGATTTACAATCCATTCTCGATCAACAGACTGATGACTGGGGAATCAAGATTGCTACGGTTGAAGTCAAACATGTTGATTTAAATGACAGCATGGTCAGAGCCCTAGCCCGTCAGGCAGAAGCAGAACGTAACCGTAGGGCGAAGATCATTCACGCTACTGGTGAGTTAGAGGCTTCAAATAAATTAAAAGAAGCAGCGCAAATGCTCAACGAAGCACCGAATGCACTGCAATTACGTTACATGCAGACACTCACTGAAATCACTACAGACAAAACATCCACTATTATTTTTCCAATGCCGATCAATCTTGTCGAAGCTGTCAGTGATATCGCCGAAGCGGTGAAAAAGAATAAAGAGACACAAGATAAGTAAGATTTTGCCCCTAGGAAGTAACGACCGCTCACGTTACTTCCTTATTTGGTACTCGCTTTAAGGATGTGCCCATCTTCTTTATCACATTCTTGTTTCATTACTTCTAAGCCCGTTTTAAAGCATGTTCGCCAAGCGGTTTCAACATCGGCATCGTACCCAGAATCACACTGTCGAACCGTTTCTAACAAACTCTCAAGCCAAACATCAAAATCCTGCGGCTCTATACCAATTTCGGCACTTGCATGCTTTTTCCCATACTTTTCCACCATTTTGTGCGCTTCGGTCGAGGTATCTGCCATCATAAAAAACACGATAGACCCTCTAAGCATTCTCACTTGTTGGTGCATGTCTATACCGTCAAACTTCTGTCTAAAGTTGGCGCTTTTCGACCATAAATTTTTGTAGAACAAGTCGAAAAACTCCTGATCTGAAGTACAACGTTCATAGCTATCATTAAAAACTTCAATCACGTTCATGTTGCTTTCCCCTACGCCTCAATATGAGTTTAATTTAATATCAAATAAAAGCTTCCAAATAAGGACTTTTAAGTTTCAAATCGATCAACTCACATCGATTTTCAACAAAAAGTAAAAAGTGATTTAAATAAACACCCTCTTATCAATGAAAAAATATCCATTATCATGAACCCATATTCGAGGTACGCATGGTTGTCGATGCTAGTGCATCCTCATCTGTCATCACATAAAGAGGATATAAACGTGTCCCATCAAATCATTACCGATCTAAATAACCGTTACACTGCAAAAAAATATGATGAAACCAAGCGCGTTTCTCAAGAAGACATGGCGATAATCAAAGAAGCACTGCGTTTGTCGGCGTCTTCTATCAACTCACAACCATGGAAATTCATCGTTATTGAAAGTGATGAAGCGAAGCAACGTTTCCACAATACGTTTGCAAATATGCACCAGTTTAACCAACCACACGCGAAAGCCGCATCACATACGATTCTGTTTGCTTACGATCCTAAATTTACTAAAGAGAAATTTGCGAAACGTGTGGATGCAGAAGTAACATCTGGCCACTTGCCAGCGGAGATGTACAACAACTTTATGGGTGCTTACGCTTTTGCAGATGCAAATACGGACGAAAATGGCTTCAACGGAAACTGGACAAAAGCACAAGTCTATTTGGCACTAGGCAACCTACTACACACATTGGCACGACTAGGCATTGATTCAACACCGATGGAAGGTGTCGATCCGGCTCTGATTGGAGAAGAGTTTAAAGAAGAGCTCGAGGGCCATATTTGTGAAGTTGCACTGGCGATTGGCTACCATAAAGATGGGGAAGATTATAATCATGGTCTTCCAAAAGCGCGCCTTGCAATGGATGATGTAATTACGACTCTATAGTCGACCATTGTCTTAGCTTAGCGACTTAAATCATTGTTTAAACAAAAAAAGCCGCATTAATGTGCGGCTCTTTTTTACTTGGTTCTGCGTCAACTTTACGCAACTTGCTCTGACTTAAAATTACCAAGCAATGCATCGTAAAGCTCATTGTCGCTTAACACACCAACCAGCTTATTATCTTCAACCATAAGCAGAGGCTGATTGCTACGCTGTTTAAGTTCAATCGCTTCTCGCATACTGATTTCTGGGCTAACCTGAACCAGAGAGTTTTCATTAACTTCGTCAAGGTTCGAAGAGTCGCTCTTCCATTGAATCAACGATTTATCTTTATCCGCTAAACTTAACCCCTTGCTCTCTTGTATCACCCAAATATCTTTATCAGGGCAAATCAGAACACGCGTATCTTCGCGAACCAAATCGTCACGCATTAAGGAACGTCCCTTCAGCACATTTAATGGATTAGTGTGAGCAACAAAGTCCGCCACATAATCGTTTTCTGGAGCAAGAATGATCTGTTCTGGCTTGCCATGTTGAATCAGCTTTCCTGATTCCATAATGGCGATGTTGTTGCCGATTTTAAGCGCCTCATCCAAGTCGTGACTCACAAAAAGAATGGTTTTGTTTAGCTTTTCTTGAAGCAGAATCAATTCATCTTGAAGCTGAGCACGAATCAATGGGTCAAGCGCTGAAAACGGCTCATCCATTAACAAGATATCTGTGTCCATCGCGAACGCTCGCGCTAAGCCAACACGCTGCTGCATACCACCAGAGAGCTCGTGCGGGAATTTCGTTTCCCACTCAGACAAACCGACCATTTCGAGCTGTTCACGCGCTTTTTTACGGCGCTCAGCTTTACCAATGCCTTGCATCTCTAGACCAAACGCTACATTGTCTAACACCGTTAACCATGGCATCAATGCAAACTTCTGAAACACCATGGACACGCGGTGCGTACGAAGGTGGCGCAGCTTCTGTTCGTCACAGTTAGAGAGCTCAACCATATCGTCGCCATCTTTGATTTTCAGAGAGCCACGAGAAATATCGTTCAATCCGTTAACCGTTCGCAGCAAACTTGATTTACCCGAGCCCGAAAGCCCCATCAAGACACAGATCTCACCCTGTTTCACGTTCAGCGAAACATTATCAACCCCAACCACTTGGCCAGTTTCATCAATGATTTCTTGTCGAGACTTCCCTTGATCTAGTAGTGCTAGCGCCTGTGCTTGTTGCTGACCAAAAACGACATCAAGATTTTTAATAGTAATAGCGTCCATGATTATGCCTCCTTCTGGTTTGGTGCTTTACACAAGCGATCAAGAATGATGGCAACGAGTACAATCGCTAAACCCGCTTCAAAACCTTGTGAAATGTTTACCGTATTCAGTGCACGTACGACTGGCTTACCAAGCCCATCAGCACCAACAAGCGCCGCAATGACAACCATAGACAAAGACAACATAATACATTGCGTAACGCCAGCCATAATACTTGGCAATGCCGCAGGTAACTCCACCTTAAACAGTAGCTTCATGCGGCTGGCACCAAATGCTTTACCCGCTTCAAGTAGCTCCTCCGGCACTTTAATAATGCCGAGGTACGTCAATCGAATTGGCGCAGCGATAGCGAAAATGATGGTCGAGATTAGACCAGGGACAATACCTAAGCCAAACAGAACCAAGGTTGGAATTAGGTAAACGAATGTCGGTACGGTCTGCATTAAATCGAGTATTGGCCGCAACAAGGTGTATAACCAAGGACGGTGCGCCGCCATAATGCCCAACGGCACGCCAATTAATACGGAAATCGTTGTCGCTGCAAACACAAGGACAAAGGTTTCCAGCATTTCTTGCCAGTAACCAAGGTTGAGAATTGCGAGTAAGGCCAACACGATAAATACGACAAGAGGAATGCTGCGATGTAAGAACCAAGCAATTGCCGCCGTCATAATGATTGGCGCTGCAGGTGGCATCCATTTAAAAATGTCCACCACGAAAAGAATGATCGTTTCAAGTGTAATAGAGATTGCATCGAAAAAACCCGATGCATTGATGGTTAACCAATCGACGCCAGTTTCCATCCATTGGCCCAACGGTAGTTTGTTGTCCGTAATAAAATTCAAAATAAAACCTTTGTGTTAATGAAGCGGGCAAAACTCTGCCCACTTTCTTTTAAAAAAACGAGCTCAAATACTGCTTATTAAGCGTTTGTTTTTAAGTAGTTTGTAATAGCTGTTAGCGCATCTTGGCCATCTACCGTTTTCACGCCCTCTAGCCACGCTTCAATTTGCTCTTGGTTTGCATTCAACCATGCTTGCGCTGCTTTTGATGGCTTCTGTTTCTGGTTAAGAATCGCTTCCATCAGTTCATTTTCCATTTCTAGGTTAAACTCTAGATTTTTCACTAGCTGACCTACATTTGGACACTCAGCGAGGTAATTTTTACGTACGTTTGTGTAGACGTTCGCGCCGCCGTAGTTAGGACCGAAGAAGTCATCGCCACCCGCTAGATATTCCATTTCAACGTTACTATTCATTGGGTGCGGCGCCCAACCTAGGTACACAATCCATTGATTGCGGCGTGCGGCACGTGATACTTGAGACACCATGCCAGCTTCACTGGATTCAACTAGGCTGAAATCTTTTAGGCCGAATGCGTTGCTATCAATCATTGACTGAATTAAGCGGTTGCCATCGTTTCCTGGTTCAATGCCGTAAATGCGGTCTTTAAATTTGTCGGCATGTTTTACTAGGTCAGCGAAGTTGGTTACGCCTGCGTCATAAACGTATTTTGGAACCGCTAGCGTGTACTTTGCGCCAACGAGGTTCGCGCGTACGGTTTCAACAGTACCTGCATCACGGTATTTCGCGATATCACCTTCCATCGTTGGCATCCAGTTACCTAGGAAAATGTCGATATCGCCATTAGCCATAGAGGAGTAAGTTACAGGCACAGACAGAAGATCGGTCTTCGTTTTGTACCCCAACCCTTTAAGTAACTCTGATGTAACGGCAGTGGTCGCTGTGATGTCAGTCCAACCTACATCTGCGAAACGAACCGTTTCACATTGGTTGGCGTAAGCGCCTGTTGCTAAAGTACTTAGTGCAATTGTTGAGAAGATTTTTGTCATCTTAGACATGTTGAATTCCTTGTAATGATTACTGACTTTTTCATTTTATGAGATCGAATCGAGATCTCTTTTTGGCGGATGCATTCGTTGCATCTCTTGCCAGTCCGGTGCAATCCAAACTGGTACGTTGTTCGACGTTTCTAGGGCGTTATCCAAAATCATATCCGCGGCGCGTTCTGCCACCATAATCGTTGGCGCATTTAAATTACCGTTCGGAATGGTTGGGAAAATAGAAGAGTCCACCACACGCAAGCCTTGAATACCGCGTACTTGGCATCGCTCATTTAAGACGGCTAATGGGTCATTATCTGCGCCCATTTTGCAGGTACAAGATGGATGGTAAGCACTCTCGACGTTTTGCTTCACCCATTCATCAATCTGTTCATCCGTTGTGATGTTCAGACCGGGTTGGATCTCATCCCCACGAAACTCATCCATGGCTGGCTGATTGAGGATCTCGCGAGTAAGGCGAATACAATCACGCCAATCCTGCTTATCTTGTTCAGTGGAAATGTAGTTAAACTCAATCTTCGGCTTATCATTCGGATTCGCAGAGACAACTTCAACCGACCCGCGACTTTCTGGCTTGTTAGGTCCAACGTGCACTTGGAAACCATGACCATCAAAAGCAGCTTGCCCGTCATAGCGCATTGCCGCTGGCAAGAAGTGATATTGAATATTTGGCCACTTTAGTCCTTCACGAGAGCGGATAAACGCACACGATTCAAAGTGGTTAGTAGCCCCTAGGCCTTTGCGAGTTAATATCCACTCAGTGCCAATCAAGCCCTTGCTCACCAAGCCTAATTTGCTGTTGAGCGTGATAGGTTGCTTACAATGATATTGGAAGTACACTTCTAAGTGATCTTGCAGGTTTTTACCTACCCCTTCCAACGAGTGTTTCACCTCAATGCCCGCTTTTTCTAATACTGCCTTAGGGCCAATGCCTGAAAGCTGCAACAGCTGAACGGAGCCAACCGAACCCGCACTCGAAATCACTTCATTATTCGCAAAACATTGCTGAATTGAACCTGACTTTTCAAATTCAACGCCTACCGCTTTCTTACCTTCTGCACCAGTTTCTTCTAATAAAACTCGATGAACCGTCACCCTCTTCATTAGGGTGAAGTTTTTGCGTTTTTTAGCGCGGCTTAAGTATGCATTAGAGGTCGAAGCGCGTACGCCTTTGTCGACGGTCATATGCATTGGGCCAAAGCCCTCTTGCTGATAACCGTTGTAATCTTTTGTTTCTGGGTAGCCAGCTTCTTTGCCTGCATCAATAAAAGCTTGGTACAGTGGATTGAGCTTCATATCGTTGCCGTTACATGTGCCGACTGGACCGTGATCGCCCCGATATTCATCAGCACCACCAATCCAAGACTCTGCTTTACGGAAATAAGGCAAACACGACTGATAATTCCAGCCTTTCGCGCCTTCCTCTTCCCACTGGTCAAAGTCACAAGCGTGTCCGCGAACGTAAACCATGCCGTTGATAGATGAGCTACCGCCCAGAACTTTTCCGCGAGGACAATGAAGTTGGCGACCATCCAACCCTTGCTCTTCAACCGTCTCAAACTGCCACGCGTATTTTTCAGTGTTCATCGGGTAAGAAAGCGCTGTTGGCATTTGGATAAAAATACTTTTATCCGACCCACCCGCTTCGAGTAATAGGACCGAATTTTGACCACTTTCACTTAAGCGATCCGCTAACACACAGCCGGCCGAACCCGCACCGACGATGATGTAATCGTAGTGTTGTTGCATTTTTAATCTCCTAGGAGTTAATACTAATCACCCTAGATAAGTGAACGAAATTAGCGTAGGAAAAATGCTTGAGAACAAGGCGGAAATTTTGATAAGTAGTTAACCTACAATCAAAATTGACAACATAGTTATCGAGCATTTTAACAAGCTAAAGTGGTCAGTTATCTACTATGAGTAGTATCATTTGTAAGGGCTTTCGAAGTCGCTTAGCTGAACCAGAACACTCTTCGTTTGTGTGTAATGTTTAAGGGTTTCGACTCCGTTTTCACGGCCAACACCTGATTGCTTGTAGCCGCCAACTGGCATTTCCGCAGGTGAGTCACCCCATGTGTTCACCCAACAAATACCCGCTTGAATTTGATGGATCACACGGTGCGCACGAGATAGGTTTTGAGTAAATACACCTGCCGCTAAGCCATAATCGGTGCCATTTGCACGCGCAATCACTTCCGACTCATCGCGGAATTTCAGAACTGACATTACCGGGCCAAAGATTTCTTGTTGAACGTGGCTCATGTCATCATCGCAATCGACAAATACGGTTGGAGCAACAAAGTTACCATTGGCTAGGCCATTGTCTGTTACTTTGTAGCCGCCAGTCAGTAACGTCGCGCCACTCGCTTTCGCGGCTTCAATCGCTCCTAAAACTTTCGATTCATGATCTTTAGAGATTAGCGCGCCAATCTGCGTGTTCTCATCAAGCGGATCGCCGACGACTAACAGCTCGGTTCGGGCTTTAAGTTGTGTGATAAAGTCGTCATAAATACCTTCATGGACAAATACGCGTGTACCGTGCGTACAAACTTCACCTTGGGTGTAGAAGTTCGCCACCATGGCCGCAGAAACGGCATCGTTTAACTTCGCATCATCAAAAATAATCAGTGGAGACTTACCACCAAGCTCCATCGTTACTTGTTTTAGTGTCTTAGCGCTGTCACTCATGACGACTTTACCGGTGCCTGACTCACCCGTGAATGAAACTTTTGCGATATCAGGATGCGCCGTTAGCATCTGTCCTACTCGGTAATCCCCTTGCACGACATTAAATACGCCATCTGGCATGCCCGCTTCTGAATAAATTTCGGCGAGCTTAAGCGCCGTTAATGGTGTTTCTTCTGATGGCTTGAAGATCATTGCGTTGCCCGCAGCCAGTGCTGGCGCCGATTTCCACATCGCAATTTGAATTGGATAATTCCAAGCGCCAATACCCGCGCAAATGCCCAATGGCTCACGACGTGTATAGAAAAACTGATCGTCGCTGAGCGGCTGCTGTTCACCTTGTAGACTTGGAGCAAGGCCAGCGTAGTACTCAAGAACATCGGCACCTGTTGTGACATCAACCGCGATAGCTTCTTGAATGGGCTTACCAGTATCTGCCACTTCCAATGCAGCCAACTCGTCATTACGCTCACGTAAAATGGCAACGGCTTTGTGTAAAATACGGCTGCGCTCAATCGCAGTCATCGCCGACCATGCAGCAAAACCTTTTTTTGCCGATTCAATCGCTGCTTGAAGATCGTCTTGGTTCGCTTGTTTAATGTTGGCCAATGGCTCACCATTCGCCGGATTGTAAGTGGTGAAGTGTTCATCTGAACACCCGTCGTACATCGCACCATTGATATAGTGTGCTTTCATTTCCATTTTGAAGACCTGTAACTTTTATATTTTTTCAGAATAAAACGTAAGTTGTTTTTCGAGATAATCGTTGATGATGATTCTCGCTCTTTCTGCATCAATGCCTTGCGGGTTGAGCGTTCCGCGCAGCCAAATTCCATCAATAAGTGATGCAATACCATGAGCAACCAATTCAGCCTGCTCTGCATTTAATAATGCTTTGAGTTCTTTTCTTAGGTGGGACAATAGACGTCGTTCGTTGACACGCTGTAAACGCTTGAGCTGCTCGTCATGCATTGAGTACGACCAAAACGCCAGCCAAGTCTTAGCAACTTGGTTTTCTGCCTGATAGCCGACAAAGTTACCGTCAATGATTGCATTAATTCTTTGGTGATGAGCATCACTTGGCAGCTCACGTAACTTCTGTGTGATAGTGGACGAAAGCTGACGCAAGATTTCTCGCATCGTTTCCTCCAGCAATCCGTGCTTACCACCGAAATAGTGGTTGATAATCCCCGTTGATACACCGGCTTCTTTGCTGATTAACGAAATACTCGCCGCGTGTAAACCGACTCTATCAATCACTGACATTGTCGCTTTCACAAGCTGCGGTTTTCTGATTTCAGGCATCCCCACCTTTGGCATTTTGCGTCCCTGTTATTTTTAATTGAACGGTTAGTTAAATATAAAATGCCTGAAAATTAATTCGAACTCAAATTATTTTTAAAGAAAAATGTTAGTAAAAAAGGATTAAAAGTTGAGGGTGTACGAAAAATTGCTCGGCAAGAACTTGTCGGGATAACTAGATTTCAGTTTAAGAACAAACAAATAAGGTAAATAAAATCAAATAATTAACTATTAATCTATTTTTAAAGCGATTATGGACGAGTTGATTTTTGAACAACAAAAATCTGTGCCACAAAAAATTTATATCGACCACTAATCATTTCACCTGTACACGGTTTATTTGTACAAAGATTAGACACACTAGTTTGTTATAGTTTTGTAGACACAAGTGGCATTCGCACTTTGAAGGTGAAGAAGGCAAAGAGAGAGGTTATATTGAACGCCATGAATATGCGATTCGATATCCTTAAGCCATTTTTAAGTAATATCGCCAAGTGACTTTAAGATGTTAGATTCAGCGTTTTATATTCGAAGCAAGGATCTCAAAGTCACTTGGCTATCAAAGTAAATGGGAGGGATAAGTTCAGATTCATCGTGCGATGAGCCTGAACTCTTGATTTCTGTTACGCTAGCGAGCGACCTTTCACGCAGTTGCGTCCGTTCGCTTTCGCTTGATAAAGCAATTTATCGGCCTGATCGCAAAGTGATTTAAAGCTCATCTCATTATCTTCAGTGGTAACGACTCCAAAACTACAGGTCACTCTCACTTCTTCTTTCTGTTCCGTAACAAAGCCATGTAGGGATAAAGCGCTACGTAAACGTTCGGCAGTAATAAGGGCGTTTTCATGGTCTGTATTGGGCATAACAACAACAAACTCTTCACCACCAAAGCGAGCAACAATGTCGTTTTCACGTACAGTTTCCTCCAACACTTTGGCAACGCCCGTTAGTACGGTATCTCCAAACACATGCCCATAGGTATCATTTACCTGCTTGAAATAATCCACATCGATTAACGCTAAAGTTACTGGCCCCGATTGTGGTTTATTTGGCACCATTTTCTGTTTATCGAGTTTGCTATCTACCCATTTATTTAAAGCTAGATAACCGTACTTAACTTGCTCGACTTGCTCAAAAACAAAGTGTTGTATTTTTTCTTGCTTAGATTGAGGTACCGGTTTCTCTTTTCGCTCACGCCTCACTTCTACTGGCATAGTGAACCAGTCCTCTAAAAAACGGCGATTGAACAACCCTGTCAATGTGTCTGTCTTTGCGAGGCGACGCATTCTCAAACGCGAGCGATTGACGACGAGAAATACTACCGCCATCAAAAATAGAACACCGATGAGCGCAAGTAGCGCTTCACCCAATAAGTAAAAAGTACGACGGTTATTTTCTAGCTCCATACGCTGCAAAACATTGTTCCAGTTGAGATCTTCGTTCTCATATTCAAGTCGTTCCAACTCAAATAACGTCTGCTGGCGCTCAAGATTTTCAACTTCTCTTTGATTGCTAAATTGGATAAATTTATCGTGATAGTTACCGTAAGTTTCGAATGCTAGTTTAAAGTCATTGCTTCCCGCATAGGCCATAGCGGCGACTTTTAGTAGCTCCATTTGCTGTTGCTTGACGTATCGACTCTCTATAATCTCCGGCAGCATTGGCGCGATCATCGCTAAAAGTATTTCAAATTGCTGCTGCTCTAACATATATTCGGCTTGTAACAACTTAAATGTTGCCAAATACGCGCTAGACGTTTCTCTGTACTGTAAATTCTCCGCCAGCTTCAAGTGGTTAACCATCTTCTTTTCTTGATTCGTCTCACGATATAAAGCTGCAAGTTCAAGGTTAACTCGAAATCTAAAGCGTCCATCACCGATAATTTGAGCCAGCTTTAACGCTCGCTGATATGACGCTATCGCCTCTTCGTATTGGAACTGTGCTTTATGAAGTTTCGCTATCGTCAAAACGCTCAACAACTCATTGAACGACATACGCCTATCCCTAAAATAGCGATATGCTTGTTCCAAAAGCGCCTCAGATCGGTCGTAACCCTGAATTTTGACAAGTACGTCACCTAGCTCTAGTGCTGCACGTTCGACCAGCCCGTGAACACCTGAAGATTCAGCCGCATCCATGGACGACATAAGTGCAGCATAGGATTTTTTAAACTCACCTTGCTCATCGTAATAGCGTCCTTTTAGCAACAGGATTTCTGATTCAAGTTGCTTATCACCATTCTCACGCGATGTTTCCAACAAGCTATCCAACGCAGAAAGCGCGGTATCGATATCGCTCTTTCCAACCATAGTTCGCATCTGAATCAACTTAAACAGGAGATACTCATGGCTCTGTGGACGCACAAGCTCCAATCCTTTTTGAACGACACTCTGACTCTCTTCTACGCGCCCTAGCAGCTCTAAAACCGTGGCCTTGGCAAGCCAGTAACGCACCAACAGCGCTGTTGGTTGGTTTTGTAGCAAAGACTCTTCTTCTAACGCTTCAATCAAAGCTAAAGAACTCTGAGGTAATGCGTAAATTTGATTTTCGATGCCTTCTAACGACTGTAAAAACTTACCTTCCTGTTCCACCTTTTCTGTGGAGGCCTGAACAGAAAAACACAGACACCCCAATAATAGCGGCATCGTCCTAAGCGAATGAAATAGTGACATTATTGCTCTTCCCTAATGGGTAGTTACTTCAGTGTAATTGAGAATTCTGATTATTTATTATTAAGACAACTGAAGGTTATTCAGTCAGCCTCATATTCCCATGTATTTTGCGCTGAATAATAAATCACCATCTTTAGATGCCGAAATAGTTTTCGGTCACAATATAACCAATGAGAGTGTTTTTTACACACCAAGAATAATGATCTCGTTAGTGAGACAAAAGTTCGTCTTAGTTGTGAGTTGATACATTTACATGACAAGCAATATAGAACTAACCATTCACATTAGAAATAGAATAAATTTCTATACCGTTCGATGAGATAACAGTCGACCATGCATCCAATACATTTTTCAGATAGAAGCAATAAAAGAAAGAAGAAAGTGGAAGGAAGCGGACAATCAAACTCGCTCCCCTTTTTTTATGTTGCAGAGGGGGTTACATTCGCATTCCGCCATCGACTTCGAACACTCGTCCGGTCACGAATTCGTTGGTTAACACGTATTTTATGGTCGATGCAATTTCATCCGCCAAACCTAAACGTCCAACCGGAATCATTCCGATTAAACGTTCCATCGCTTCAGGTTTTATTTGGTCTGTCATGGCAGTTTTGATGACACCCGGAGCAATCGCCACTGAGCGAATTCCGAAACGCCCTAACTCTTTCGCCCACACCGTTGCCATGGTGGCTACCGCCGCTTTAGATGCTGAATAGTTGGTTTGACCAATATTCCCGGCACGCGCAACGCTGGATATGTTGATCAGAACCCCTTTGCTATCGGTGTTCAGCATTACCCTGCTCGCTTCACGGCCACACAGGAAAGTGCCTGTTACATTCACATCTAGAACAGACTGAAATTGTTCCAGCGACATCGTGTTAACCTGACCATCTTTGACTTTAATGAACATACCATCACGCATAATACCTGCGTTATTGATAACGCCATTGAGCTGCTTGAAATCTGCCTCAATTTGCTCAAAAGCAGTGCACACCTGCTGTTCGTCAGTCACGTTCGTCACATAAAAACGAGCGGTGACGCCGAGAGATTCACATTCCGCTTTCGTTTCAGCCAGTTGATCTGAATTGAGGTCGATAAGCGCAAGATGAACGCCATTTTCCGCCAGTGACAGTGCCATTTGTTTACCCAGCCCCTGCCCTGCCCCCGTGATCGCAATGACCTTATTTGCTAACTCCATAAGCGCTCCTTAGGCCTGATTTTGCTTTTGGTAGAACTCAAACAAGCTTGAAAAATCTTTTTGCCCGTTGCCCTGACCGTTGTGAAAATTAAACAGATTACGAGCCAAGCTGCCCATTGGCGTTGATGTTTGACTGGCAACCGCCGCTTCCATCGCAAGACCCAGATCTTTAGCCATTAACTGGCTCATAAAGCCGCCTTGATAACCATTGCTTGCAGGCGTATTTTCCATCACACCTGGACAAGGGTTATAAAGCTCTAGCGCCCAGTTACGCCCTGAACTTTGCAACATGATGTCGGAAAGCACTTTGGGATCGAGTCCGTTTTCCATCCCTAAATTGAGTGCTTCACAGGTGCCGCTCATCAAAATGCCCAACATCATGTTATTGCAGATCTTCGCCACCTGACCAGCTCCAACATCGCCCGCATGGAAGATGTTTTTACCCATGTGGCTAAGCACCGCTTTGGCTTGAACAAAGTTCTCTTGTGAACCGCCAACAATGAAAGTTAACGTACCTGCTGCTGCGCCCGCAACGCCACCAGATACTGGTGCATCAACAAAACTGATACCAAGTTGCGATGCTTTTTCGCCAACCAAACGAGCAGTCGCAGGATCGATGGTGGATGAATCAATCAGCAAGGTGCCTGATTCGACGCTATCTAATATGCCATCTTGACCAAGATAAACGCTTTGAACGTGTTGGCTCGCTGGCAGCATAGTGACAACCACATCAACACCTTGTACTGCCTGCTGAACGGAATCGGCACTTGAAGCGCCCAATGCGGTCAACTCCTCAACTGCGTTTGGGTTCAAATCAAATACTTCGACGTTCAAGCCCGCTTTAAGTAGATTCTTAGCCATAGGCGCACCCATGTTACCAAGGCCAATAAATGCAATTTTGTCCATATCGTATTTCTTCCTTGTACTAAAGTGCCGCTATAGCTACCGACGATGCGGTCAGTGGGTATTCTGCTGAGTCAATTGGCGAGAAGAAGCGCTCCAAAACTTGTGGCGTTACGTCAGAAACCGTGCGATGTTGCCAAGTCGGTTGATTGGTTTTATCAATAATCAGCGCACGAACCCCTTCTCTAAAATCACCTTCTAAGCCACAACGTAGTGTTAGGTTAAATTCCATATCAAAACACGCTTTCAAAGAGAGGTTTTGATACTGCGTTAACTGCTGATAAGTGATACTGAGCGACAACGGACTGCCATAGTTCAGTGATTTCTGCGCATTGACGAACCACTTGTTATCAACGTTAGCACGGCTGATTGCATCAACAATTGACGCTAAGTCACCCGAACATAACTGCTCAATCAATTCCGCATAGGGCATCAACATCCCTTCGGTTGGCTCGTCCACGTGTACCGAACGCAGCGTAGTGGCGATTTTTTCGTTGATGTTCGCTTCACCTTTCCAACTTACCGATGCAAGCAGATCCAGCAGCACTTGCTTGTTTTCTGGCTGTGCAATCCATTGGCTTAACCCCAACGCTTTCATATCTGTTGCGTTAATTTGGCAAGCAGTCAAACTTAAGAACAGTGCCAAATGTTTTGGCAACTGGTTCAGGAAGTACGTCGCGCCTACATCTGGGTAAAGGCCAATTTTAATCTCTGGCATTGCAAAGCGTGTGGTGGTTTCTGCTACGCGATGGCTGGCACCCATAAACAGGCCAACTCCCCCGCCCATCAAATAACCATGTCCCCACGCGATGATCGGTTTTGGATAAGTATGAATAAGATGGTCACAGCGATATTCGAGGTCAAAGAAGGTTTCCATCGCTGAAAACGCAGAATCAAAGTCTTGCTCTTTGTTTTCAAGTGCACGGTAGATCGCTTGAATATCACCACCAGCACAAAACGCTTTTTCACCTTGAGCATGCAAGAATACCGCGATGACGCTGTCGTCCGTTTGCCATTCATTAAGCTGTTTGTACAACTTCTCAATCATCACGTAACTCAACGCGTTGAGAGCTGCTGGGTTATCAAGCTCTAGCACACCAATAACAGAGCCATCTGCGCACTCAAGTTTTGAAACATTTACTGTACCTGTCATTTGGCCTCCGCTAGCTGTTTGTCCATTGTGGCTTGCGCTTTTGCAAAAACGCATTCACACCCTCAGTCTGATCTTGTGTATTGAACAGCTGTAAAAACAGTTCACGCTCCAAAACCAATCCAGCTGCATGAGTTTGGCTGCGTCGACCTTGAATGAGCGTTTTGCACGCAGACACAGATTTCGGTGATTGACCTGCAACACGCTGTGCTAGCTCCATAGCCGCTTCGAGTGCTTGACCTTTCGCCACCACCTCTTCGACTAACCCAATTTTTTCCGCTCGCTCGGCCGTCACACGCTCGCCACACAGGATCATACGCTTCGCCCAACCTTCACCTACCAACGCGGTCAGGTTTTGCGTCCCACCCGCACACGGCAACAAACCTACCGATGCTTCAGGAAGTGCCATTTGTACTTGTTCTTCTGCGATACGAATGTCACACGCCATAGCCACTTCCAGACCGCCGCCCATCGCATAGCCATTAATCGCTGCGATAGAAACCCCATCGAATGCAGACAGCGCTTCAAACGCTTCACCAAATGCGAACGCCATGTCTGCTGCTTGTGATTTATCACCCGATGCAAAGTTATTAAGATCTGCTCCAGCAGAAAAGAACTTCTCGCCTTCGCCTGTTAAAACCAACGCATAAATAGAGCGATCATTGCTAAGTTCAATCGCCAACTCTTTTAGCTGATTCAAAGACTCAAGCGTCCAAGTGTTCGCTGGCGGATTACTAATCGTGAGCTTGGCAATATGCGCTTCGCGCTCTAATTTGATTTGTGCCGTCATAATCTTTCAGTCCTTTTTAATTTCTTTAGGTAAGGCTGTGTCTCGCTGACTAAAGCAGCTCAACGCCTTCCGTTAGTAATCGTCTTGCGACGATCAGACGCATGATTTCGTTGGTACCTTCAAGGATTTGGTGAACACGAACGTCTCGGAAATGTCGCTCGACTGGATATTCTTTGATGTAGCCATAGCCACCGTGAATTTGCAGCGCCTGATCGCAGACTTTAAAGCCCACATCAGTAGCAAAGCGTTTTGCCATGGCACAGTACGCACTTTTTTCTGCGTGCTGGGCATCGAGTTTAGCGGCAGCGAGTCGCACCATTTGACGCGCAGCGACCAGCTCAGTCGCCATATCAGCAAGCTTGAACTGCAACGCTTGAAATTGCGCCAGTGAACGGCCGAACTGTTTGCGTTCGTTCATGTATTGCTTGGCTTCGTTCAGTGCTTGTTGCGCAGTACCGACGGAACAAGTAGCGATATTGATTCGACCACCATCAAGGCCAAGCATGGCGAACTTAAAGCCTTCTCCCTCTTCACCCAACAGGTAGTCAGCCGGAATGCGGACATTTTCGAAGGTAATCATGCGAGTTGGCTGGCAGTTCCAACCCATTTTGGCTTCTTTTTTACCGTAGCTAATGCCTTCGCAATCAGCAGGAACAACGAATGCAGAAACGCCACCCGCTCCTTCACCACACGAACGCGCCATCACGACGAGAACATCTGTATCACCCGCACCCGAGATAAACACTTTTGCGCCATTGAGGACAAACTCATCGCCATCACGCACTGCGCTAGTCGTTAGAGAAGCGGCGTCAGAGCCGGCATTAGGTTCGGTTAAACAGTAGGAAGCGAGCTTTTCACCCGAAATTAGATCCGCGCTAAATTGCTGCGCCACTTCGGCTTTGGCAAAGCTGGTGATCATCCACGTCGCCATGTTGTGAATGGTCATAAACGCAGTAGTCGCGGTACAACCCATAGCCAACTGCTCGAAAATGATCGCCGCATCCAAACGAGATAACCCCAAGCCACCATGCTCTGGCGGCGTATAGATGCTCAGAAAACCAAGTTCACCTGCTTGACGCAGTACGTCTTTAGGGAAATGATGGTTTTCATCCCACTCGGCCGCATGAGGCGCTAACATTTGGTCTGCAAACTGCTTTGCTACTTCGGCAAACGCGAGTTGATCTTCGTTTAATTCAAAATCCATCTTGAAGTCCTAAGGTCTAATTCGTTGCATTTGTATCCGAGCCAAGCCCTCTAAAAGGATGAAGGGCTTGGCTAGAGGTGTCGCTAATCCAGTAATTAGCTAAGTTGAATAGTCATGTTTGGACCGCTTGGAATGTCATCTTCAAACCAACGCGCGGTGACAGTTTTCGTCTCGGTGTAGAAGCGAACCGCTTGTTTACCGTAAGCATGCAGGTCGCCGTAGAAGCTGCCTTTCCACCCAGTAAACGAAAAGAACGGCAATGGCACCGGAATCGGTACGTTGATTCCTACGTTACCTACTTCGATATTGTGTTGATACTTTCTCGCGGCAGCGCCGTTCGCCGTGAAAATAGACGTACCATTACCAAAGCGGTTTGCATTTACCAGTTCAATCGCTTCATCTAGGTCATCCACTTCCATAGTTAACAGTACAGGCCCGAAAATTTCTTCCTGATAAATCGACATGTCTGTGGTCACGTTGGTAAACAGTGTTGGCCCCACCCAGTTACCGTTCGGGAAGCCAGGTACTTGGCAGTCTGTCCCGTCCAGAACACAATTCGCGCCTGACGCTTTGCCTTCATTAATCAGATTCACCACTCGCTGCTTCGCTTGAGGGCTAATCAGTGGACCATAACCGGCGGTTTCATCATCCCACGCGCCAGGCTGAACCTGAGCTAACGCCTCTTTAAGCTCTGGAATCCATTCTTTGGTTTCGCCGACAAATACGGCAACCGAAATCGCCATACAGCGTTGGCCTGCAGCACCAACTGACGCGCCAACTAGGTTATTGATGACTTGCTGTTTGTTTGCATCCGGCATGATGACCATGTGGTTCTTAGCACCTGCAAATGACTGCACGCGTTTCAGGTTGTCTGTACCTGTTTTGTAGATGTACTCACCAACGGGCACAGAGCCAACAAAAGAGATCGCACGAACAACTGGATCAGTCAGAATGCGGTCGACTTGCTCTTTGGTACCGTGAACAACTTGCAATACGCCTTTTGGTGCGCCAGCTTGTTCAAACAGCTCCGCCAGTTTCATTGCCGTTAGTGGCACTTGCTCTGACGGCTTCAAAATAAAGGTGTTGCCACAAGCGATCGCCATCGGGAACATCCACAATGGGATCATCGCAGGGAAGTTAAACGGTGTGATGCCAGCACAAACACCGAGCGGTTGAATGTAAGAGTAACCATCAATATTGGTCGCGACGTTTTCCACCGTTTCGCCCATCATTGAGCTACAAATGTTTGCAGCTTGCTCTACCACTTCAATTCCGCGCCAAATGTCACCCTTTGCATCCGCGAGGGTTTTGCCTGTCTCACTTGAAAGCAGTATCGCCAACTCATCGTGTTGCTCTTTTAACAGATGTTGGTAGCGCAACATCAATCTAGCACGCTCCGGCGCTGCAACTTCTTTCCAGCGTTTGAACGTTTCTGTTGCGCTGGCAATCGCCGCATTCATTTCCGATTCCGTGGCACAAGGTACTTGTGCAATCACTTCGTTGGTTGCCGGGTTGGTTACATCTAGCCATTGTTTTGAATCGGAGATGGCAAATTCACCACCGATATACTGCTTTACTTGTTCTGTCATGATGACATCCTTGTATTTTTCAGCTTGTTACTGACTACTGTTATGTAAGTGAAACTTTGTTGAGAGTGATTTAGCAGATTTCAATCGCGATAGCGGTAGCTTCGCCGCCGCCAATACAAAGCGATGCAACGCCACGCTTACCACCAGTTTGTTTTAGCGCATGAATCAAAGTGACAAGGATTCGATTGCCACTTGCGCCTATTGGATGCCCCAGCGCACAAGCCCCTCCGCGAGGGTTCACTTTGCTCTCGTCCAGTTCGAGTGCTTTCACCGCGTATTGAGTCACAACAGCAAAAGCTTCATTGATTTCCCAAAGGTCCACGTCCGATTTGTCCCAGCCCGTTTTTTCCAGCAGCGATTCAATCGCGAAGACTGGTGCGATGGTGAACTCATCAGGCTGTCTTGCATGCGAGCTGTACGCGACAATTTTGGCTAGAGGCTGAAGGTTTTCCTGACGACCAAACTCACTATCGACTAAGATCATTGCCGACGCACCATCCGAAATGGAACTAGAGTTTGCTGCGGTTACGCCGCCATCTTTGGCAAACGCAGGGCGTAAGGTAGGAATTTTAGTGACGTCGAGTTTGCTCGGTTGCTCATCATCTACAACCAAGGTTTCGCCGCGCCGACTTTTTACGTTAACAGGCACGATCTCTTCTTTGAACAAACCTTGCTCGATTGCTTGCTGCGCACGAGTCACCGACTGCTGCGCCCAGGCATCCATACTTTCACGGCTGAACTGATACTTTTGCGCCGTCTGTTCTGCAAAGACACCCATCAGCTCGCCTTGGTAGGCATCCTGCAACCCGTCATAAAACATGTGATCAAGCACTTGCTCGTGACCTAAACGGAAACCATCACGCGCTTTCTTTAATAGATAAGGAGAAGACGACATGTTTTCCATGCCACCAGCGATGACAGCATGCGCATTGCCAGATTGAATAAGGTCATATGCCAGCATGACGGTTTTCATACCCGATCCACAAACTTTGTTCAGTGTCGTACAACCAATCGATTGTGGCATTTCAGCTTTAAGACTTGCTTGTCTTGCAGGCGCTTGCCCCACACCGGCGGGTAAAACGCACCCCATCAACACTTCGTCTATTTTGTGCACATCGAGTTGGCTTTCGGCTAGCGCCCCTTGAATGGCTCTCGCACCGAGTTCCGTGACATCTGTTGAAGCTAATGCACCTTGAAAAGAGCCGATAGGCGTTCGCTTAGCGGCAACAATCCATGTTTCATTTTTCATTCCATTAACCTTTTATTGACGTTTACGTCATAACTATACTAACATTTACGTTAACGTCAAGTTTGAGGTTATTGTTTGTTCGAGTGATTCTTTGATTTCGAGTAAATGCGAGTGATATCAAGGCTCAAGAGTGAATGTTGTTTGTTTACTTTAACGTTAACGAATTGTATATTCATGTAAATGTTATACGAAAGTCGTAAGGTTAAGGAATGAACACATTTAAGATCAGCGAGCTCGCGAAAGAGTTCGACATTACTACTCGAAGCATTCGCTTCTACGAAGATTTAGGTCTCCTAACTCCAGAACGTAAAGGCAACACTCGAATCTACAATGGTCGTGATCGAATTAGACTAAAACTGATTTTGCGAGGTAAGCGATTGGGCTTTTCTCTTGCAGATATCAAAGAGTTATTTGAACTCTACGATACCGATCAAAGTACTGAGCAGTTGAACTATATGATTCGGTTGATCGAAGAGAAGAAGGCAGCATTGCAACAGCAAGCAAACGACATTCAAGCGGTAATGATGGAGTTAAATGCTGCGCAGTTGCGATGCCAAAACACACTGAGATCCATGAAAGGCGAAAAAGTCACCTAACACCTCAACTCTGGGATGTAGGTGACGTAAAGGCAAGGACACGCAATGAAATCTACCTACTCTTCCCTGAACTTTGTTTATGACGAAAATACCGATTTGCTTCGCGAGCAAATCAATAGTTTTGCTGCAAGAGAAATTGCGCCGCTAGCGCAATCTATCGACCAAACTAACGACTTTCCAAACCATCTTTGGTCCAAATTAGGTGACATGGGTCTTTTAGGTGTGACCACCAGCGAAGAGTTTGGTGGTGCAGGCATGGGCTATCTCGCCCACGTTATCGCTATGGAAGAAATCAGCCGAGCATCCGCTTCGGTTGCGTTAAGTTACGGCGCTCACTCCAACCTTTGCGTCAACCAAATCCACCGTAACGGCACACAAGCGCAAAAAGAGAAATACCTACCTAAGCTCATCTCCGGTGAACATATCGGCGCCCTTGCTATGAGTGAACCCGGCGCCGGCTCTGATGTGGTCTCTATGCAGCTTAAAGCCGAACGTAAAGGCGCTATTTTCCTATTAAATGGCAACAAAATGTGGATCACCAACGGCCCTGATGCACACACCTATGTTGTCTACGCAAAAACCGACCCAAGCCAGCACTCCAAAGGCATCACGGCGTTTATTGTGGAACGCGGATTCCCTGGATTTACTCAAGCACAAAAACTCGACAAGTTGGGTATGCGCGGCTCGAATACGTGTGAGCTGGTCTTCCAAAACTGCGAAGTCCCTGCGGAAAATATTCTCGGCGAAGAAAACCAAGGCGTGAAAGTATTGATGAGCGGCCTCGACTACGAACGTGTGGTGCTTGCAGGCGGCCCACTTGGCATCATGCAGGCGTGTATGGATATCGTTGTGCCTTACATTCACAACCGTAAACAGTTCGGTAAATCCATCGGTGAATTCCAGCTAGTTCAAGCAAAAATCGCGGATATGTACACACAAATGAATGCCGCTAAAGCGTATGTTTACGCCGTCGCTGCCGCTTGTGATCGCGGTGAAACCACACGTAAAGATTCTGCTGGCGCGATCCTCTACAGCGCAGAGCTGGCAACCAAGATGGCACTGGATGCGATTCAACTACTTGGCGGTAACGGCTACATCAACGAGTTTGATACGGGCCGTTTGTTGCGAGATGCCAAGCTGTATGAAATCGGTGCGGGCACTTCAGAAATTCGCCGCATGCTTATTGGTCGCGAATTGTTTAACGAAAGCGCCTAATCAACATACCTAGGCGTTCTGAATCTAAATAAATTCCTTATTCAACCTAAATCTTATTCAACATAGATAAAGGCGGGTGGTGTCACCCGTCTACCGAATGGAGATCGGCTATTTATGGCTTGTTTGACGACCAATATTAATACCCACTCAGAGCAGTATCAGGAAAACTACCGCTCTATGGCGTCACTTGTAGATCAACTTTATACCGTGACTGCCCAAATAGAAGATGGTGGCGGTGAGAAAGCCCGCGAGCATCAGCAGAAGAAAGGCAAACTTCCGGTACGTGAGCGCATTCTTGCCCTACTCGACCCTGGTTCGTCCTTTCTAGAAATTGGTCAATTTGCTGGCTGGGATGTGTATCCAGATTACGTTCCATGTGCTGGAGTGGTTGCCGGTATGGGTGTAATTGACGGCAATGAGTGCATGATCGTCGCGAACGACGTGACGGTAAAAGGCGGCAGTTACTACCCACTCACCGTGAAAAAGCACTTAAGAGCACAAGAAATTGCAGAAAAATGCCAACTGCCGTGTGTTTACTTAGTCGACTCTGGCGGCGCTAACCTACCCCGCCAAGATGAGGTATTCCCAGATAAAGACCATTTTGGCCGTATTTTCTACAACCAAGCCCGTATGTCGGCCAAAGGCATTCCACAAATTGCGGTGGTCATGGGGCTATGTACCGCTGGCGGCGCTTATGTTCCTGCCATGTGCGACGTATCCATCATAGTCAAAGAACAAGGCACGATTTTTTTGGCAGGTCCACCTCTTGTAAAAGCAGCGACAGGTGAAGAAGTCAGCGCGGAAGATCTTGGTGGCGCAGACGTTCACTGTCGCACCTCTGGCGTGGCGGACTATTACGCAGAAAATGATCACCACGCGTTAGAGTTGGCAAGACAAGCGGTTTCTCAAATTAACCACTTGAAACCCGTCCAACTCAAGCAAAAAACGCCACTGGAGCCGCGTTTTCCTGCCCAAGAGCTGTACGGCATCGTCGGAACCGATCTCAAAAAGCCGTTTGATGTTAAAGAGGTCATTGCCCGAATTGTTGATGATTCCCAGTTCGATGAATTTAAAGCCTTGTTCGGCGAAACCTTGGTCTGTGGCTTTGCCCATATTCACGGTATGCCGATTGGCATTGTCGCTAACAACGGCATTCTATTTTCGGAATCAGCACAAAAAGGCGCGCATTTTATTGAGCTATGCGCACAACGCAAAATTCCTCTGCTCTTCTTACAGAACATCACGGGCTTTATGGTCGGTCAGAAGTACGAAGCCGAAGGCATCGCCAAACATGGTGCGAAAATGGTAACTGCTGTTGCGTGTGCAGACGTGCCGAAGTTTACCGTGGTTATTGGTGGCTCGTATGGCGCAGGGAACTACGGCATGTGTGGCCGCGCTTATGATCCAACCATGATGTGGATGTGGCCAAACGCGCGCATCTCCGTCATGGGTGGAGAGCAAGCGGCTGGCGTGATGGCGCAAGTGACCCGCGATATCAAAACTCGCAAAGGTGAAAGCTGGAACGCGGAGGAAGAAGAAGCGTTCAAACGTCCAATTGCGGAGCAATATCAGACTCAAAGTCACGCTTATTACGCCAGTGCTCGTTTGTGGGACGACGGCATTATTGACCCTGCGAAAACCCGTGATGTTGTCGGCATTGCTCTGTCTGCTGCGCTTAATGCGCCCATACCAGACAGTAAATTTGGCATCTTCCGTATGTAGTCGGATGCAAGGCAAACCTTAACTCCTCGCGAATACCGATGTTTAACAAGTAATGGTTAGCGAGCATTGAAATACAGACTGAAATGTCAGACAAAGGAAGTCACATGACCGGACTACTGCTTGAAAAAGACAGCAATGGCGTTGCCTGGTTGAGCCTGAATCGGCCAGAAAAACACAACGCGTTTAATGACGCATTGATTGCCTCACTAATTGAGACACTAGAACAGCTCGAAAAGGACGATTCTCTCCGTGCACTGGTGTTAACTGCACAGGGAAAACACTTTTCTGCGGGAGCAGATCTGGGCTGGATGCAGTCAATGGCCACCAAAACCGAGAGTGAAAACCTGCAAGATGCACAGCAACTAGCAAAACTTTTGCATACGCTGGATACCTTTAGCAAACCAACCATTGCTATGGTGCACGGCGCTGCATTTGGCGGCGCACTTGGGCTTATCTGCTGCTGCGATATCGCTATTGGTACACCTGAAAGCCGCTTTTGTTTGAGTGAAGTAAAGCTCGGTTTATTACCCGCTACCATCGGACCTTACGTAATCCGAGCGATTGGACAACGACAAAGCCGACGCTACTTTTTAACCGCGGAACCGATTGATGCCGAAACCGCGCTATCGATGAGTATTCTTCATCAGATAGACGCTCAACCACGTGAAGCCGTCAATCGCACCATTGATCACCTGCTCAACAACGGTCCACAAGCCATGCAGGCAGCAAAAACGCTCTGCTTACGTTGTGACAATCAACCTATCGAGCATTCATTAATTGAATACACCAGCCAAGCTATTGCAACCGCCCGCGTGTCCGCAGAAGGACAAGAAGGACTGAGTGCATTTTTTGAAAAGCGCGCCGCCAATTGGAGGAATCATGTTTAAAAGAATACTGATCGCAAACCGCGGTGAAATTGCCTGCCGAATCATTAAAACCGCAAAAAGCATGGCTATCGAGACGGTTGCCGTCTATTCCGAAGCGGATCGCAGCAGCTTACATGTTAAACAAGCGGATTTCGCTGAATTCATTGGCCCCGCTCCGGCGAGTGAATCGTATCTCGATATCGATGCGATTATCGGCGCTGCGAAAAAATGGCAAGCCGATGCTATCCACCCTGGGTATGGTTTTCTTTCCGAGAACCCGAAACTGGCGAAAGCGTGCAGCGAAAATGGCATTGTTTTTATTGGCCCTTCCACCAGCGCAATTGAAGCAATGGGTTCGAAGTCGCAAGCCAAAGCCATCATGTCTGAGGCGAACGTGCCCTTGGTTCCCGGCTATCACGGCACAGACAACAGCGTAGAGCACTTATTAGCGGAAGCGGAAAAAATCGGTTACCCAGTGATGCTTAAAGCAACACAAGGTGGCGGCGGTAAAGGCATGCGAGTGGTCAATAGCGCAGCCGAAATGCCTCTGGCCATCGACGGTGCGCAGCGTGAAGCACTTTCAAGCTTTGGCGACAAGCAGCTTCTAATCGAAAAATGTATATTGCAGCCTCGCCACGTTGAAGTTCAGGTATTTGCTGACCAACATGGCAACTGTGTCTATCTTTCTGATCGCGATTGCTCCATTCAACGCCGTCACCAAAAAGTAGTCGAAGAAGCACCAGCTCCCGGTCTTAGTGATGCACTGCGTAAACAAATGGGTGAAGCTGCGGTTCAGGCCGCTCAAGCGATCGACTATGTTGGCGCTGGCACGGTGGAGTTCTTACTCGATAGCCGAGGTCAATTCTACTTCATGGAGATGAATACCCGTCTGCAAGTTGAACACCCTGTCACTGAATTGATCACCGGCGTTGATTTGGTGGAGTGGCAATTCAAAGTCGCAGCTGGCGAGCATTTACCTATTTCGCAATCTGAAATCACCCACAACGGTCATTCAATTGAGCTGCGAATTTACGCAGAAGATACAGACAATGACTTTATGCCGTCGACTGGCCGCATTGATTACTTAAAAGAACCCGTATCAGACAGTAGTGTGCGCCTAGCGTGCGTACGCGTTGATAGTGGTGTTACCCAAGGCGATAGCATCAGCGAATATTACGATCCAATGATCAGCAAACTGATCGTCTGGGGGCAAACTCGTGATATCGC
>WJXF01000037.1_pt1 | contig 63020 bp, 52 predicted proteins | sample 9263211 | NCBI WGS metagenome assembly WJXF01 (sample SAMN12697362, study PRJNA563984) | aquatic metagenome | isolation source: water sample from a prawn hatchery tank treated with erythromycin, plated on... | place: Australia | collected 2018-10-17
ATTTTGACTGGATTCTGTAATTTTACTACCAGTTATCTTTAATCAGAAATTAAGTTGTGGAGCAACTATAATGACTATCAAAGTAGGTATTAACGGTTTTGGCCGTATCGGCCGTTTCGTTTTCCGTGCAGCGCAAGAGCGTAACGACATCGAAGTTGTAGGTATTAACGACCTTATCGACGTAGAGTACATGGCATACATGCTTAAGTATGACTCAACTCACGGCCGTTTCAACGGTACTGTTGAAGTTGAAGGTGGTAACCTAATCGTTAACGGTAAGACTGTACGTGTTACTGCTGAGCGTAACCCAGAAGATCTAAAATGGGATGCTATCGACGTTGACGTTGTAGCTGAAGCTACTGGTCTTTTCCTAACAGACGAGACTGCTCGTAAGCACATCACTGCTGGCGCGAAGAAAGTTGTTCTAACTGGTCCTTCAAAAGACGCTACTCCAATGTTCGTAATGGGCGTTAACCAAGACACTTACGCTGGTCAAGACATCGTTTCTAACGCTTCTTGTACTACTAACTGTCTAGCGCCTATCGCTAAAGTTCTTAACGACGAGTTCGGTATCGAATCTGGTCTTATGACTACAGTTCACGCGACTACAGCAACTCAAAAAACTGTAGACGGTCCTTCTGCTAAAGACTGGCGCGGTGGTCGTGGTGCTTCTCAGAACATCATCCCATCTTCAACTGGTGCTGCTAAAGCTGTAGGCGTTGTTCTTCCAGAACTAAACGGCAAACTAACTGGTATGGCTTTCCGCGTACCAACTGCTAACGTTTCTGTAGTTGACCTAACTGTTAACCTTAAGAACGGTGCATCTTACGAAGCTATCTGTGCAGCTATGAAAGCAGCATCTGAAGGCGCTCTTAAAGGTGTTCTAGGTTACACTGAAGACCAAGTTGTTTCTCAAGACTTCATCGGTGAAGTTCAAACTTCAGTATTCGATGCTAAAGCTGGTATCGCTCTAACTGATAACTTCGTTAAAGTTGTATCTTGGTACGACAACGAAATCGGTTACTCAAACAAAGTTCTAGACCTGATCGCACACATCTCTAAGTAATCATTACTTAAAGATTAGCGTTTAGCGCAGAATCTTGTAAAAGGCGACTTTCGAGTCGCCTTTTTTGTATCTGAATTTTGAGTCTCTAATTGAACTAGGAAACAGAACATGGATTTAACCACTCTCCCTGCCCTTACTGTTCTCTCTGATAACGTCACAATCGTAGAAATCGATCAAGTGAAGGTCGTTCGCGTCATACATGATAAAGCCAGCGCGGGCATTGCCCTTCATGGTGGACATGTCCTTTCATTTAAGCCCCAAGGTCAAGAAGACCTCATCTGGATGAGCAAGCAAGCTGTCTTTGATGGTAAAGCGGCCCTGCGCGGTGGTATTCCAGTATGCTGGCCGTGGTTTGGTCGTATCGCTGCACCTGCTCATGGTTTTGCGCGCAACAGTGAATGGACATTGCTTGAACACCGTGAGAATGAAAACGGGGTAATTATTGAGCTTGGTTTATTGCCATCCGAATCAACACTGGCAGTCTGGCCTCACCAATTCCAAGCTCATCTGCTGGTTGAAATTAGCGATGAGCTTAAAGTCACCCTAGATGTGACTAATACCGATGACCAGCCTTGGACATTCTCTGGTGCGCTTCACACCTACTTAACCGTCGGTGATATTGAGCAAGCGAAAACAACTGGCATGGGCGCAGAGTACATTGATAGCCTGAAAGGCGGCGAAATCTGTCAAGGTGGAGATGTACTGCAACTGACTGACACCATTGACCGCGTTTACACTCAACCGTCAGAGCAGATTGTTGTTGAAGACTCGGCACTGAATCGCTCAGTATTGGTTGAAAACCAAGGTCACAATTCCGCTGTACTGTGGAACCCATGGGCGGAAGGCGCTCAAGGAATGGCAGATATGCAGGACGACGGTTACAAGACTTTCCTGTGTGTCGAGTCAACCCTGCATGCACCGTCAATCGAGCAAGGTAAAACACTGCAACCCAATGAAAGTCATCAACTGATCACTAAGATTTCCACCAAGTAGATGAATTGTCGCGGGTAGCGATACTCGCGCTTTGCCTTTCTGCCGAAATTTCTTCTCGCTCCATCCGGTCTTTTACTTCTAGGCGTGCAGCCTTTATACCTTCGACTCCGTTATCTTTAAAATCATTAATACGAATCAATTATAGACATTTTATAAATCGCTATTATTATTCCTGATTTTTTGCTGCTGAAAGATTCATTTTTCAATGATAACAAGAGTCTATTAAAGACAGGATAACTAGAAATGTTCGAAAAACTCAAAAACCAAAGCGTCGGTTTTCAGTTGAAACTGGTCATACTGCTTTGTTTGCTAATTTCATTCGCGGGTACAGCGACACTCGTTTACCGCAACGCTTCCAAAGTACTGCTCGATACTACTCTGAAAGGACACCAGTCAGAAGTAGAAGCCATGGCGATGACCATCGCAGGTCAATTTGATGCCTATTTGCATACAGCTAAAGTGCTCGAATCTACCTTTAGAAATGGCTATCTCGCCGGTGTCTATGTCGAGGATTACAGCGTCGATTTTAACGGTAAGTCGATCCCCAATATTACCCAATACGGCGAGAGCTTAATTGGTGACACTAAGCTTGTAGATAGTTTTACTCGTGACACAGGAGCGGTAGCCACTATCTTTGCTCCCTTGAACGGTGATTTCATTCGCGTTGCGACTTCTTTAAAAAATCCTTCTGGACAACGCGTTGTCGGTTCAACTCTAGGTAAAGACCATCCTGGCTATAACCAATTGATGAATGGCCAGCCCTACTACGCGCAGGTCAAACTGTTTGGTGAAAGCTATATCACCTACTACGCTCCGATCAAAAATGCCTCTGGACAAGTGAACGGTCTCTCTTTCATTGGGCTACCTGTCGAGCAAGCAACACAAGCGCTCTATAAGTCTTTGGAGTCCATCAAATGGGGAGAGACGGGATACACTATTGTGGTCGACAACCGAGAAGATAACCTTGGTAAATACTTACTGCATCCTGTCCATGATGAGAGTGCCCCGTCAATTATTGAGGTATCTGACTACAACGGCAATAAACCGTTTCACCAGATCTTTGAGCAAAAAAGTGGCTTGATTCGCTACCCTTATGAATATCAAGGTACGGTTGGGGAAAAGTATCTTGTTTATACCGAAGTCCCTGGTTGGAACTGGAAGCTACTCGGTGGCACCTTCATCAAGGAGGTGACCAAAGGAAGTGACACACTGCTTAAGCTCATTATTACCATTGCTACTATTGTCGCGATTGCTACGTTCATCATCCTTACCGTTTTCCTAAATCGTAATCTAAAGCCACTGACCGTATTAAATGGCTACATGACGAGACTGGCAAAAGGAGAAGTTAGCCTAGATATCCCTTCTACGGGGAAAAAGTCAAACAACGAGATTATTAACCTCAGCAATGGGGTTGCGAATATGGCTACCCAGCTAAACACCTTAGTGGGTGAAATCCGTTCGACCAGTGACTCTGTGCAGGCTGCATCACAAAGCGTGTCTAGCGACGCCGCGCGTAATTTAAGCCAATCTGATATTCAGCAACAGCAAGTAGAACAAGTTGCCACTGCCATCGAAGAAATGGCCTCTTCTGCACAAGCGGTTGCTCAGCAGGTGGAAGCGATTGCCGAAAATGTTCGCTTAACCAATCAAGACAGTCAATCAGGGCTCGATGTTGTTGAAACTGTCTGTATCGATGTCGCCCAGCTCAACGACCAGTTAGACAACTCTGCGAAGGCGATTGAGCAGGTCAACCTTGACAGCGAAGCGATTCAAACCGTGACAAAAATGATCGATGAGATCGCCGAGCAAACTAACCTACTGGCGCTTAATGCGGCAATCGAAGCGGCGCGTGCAGGCGAGCAAGGCCGTGGGTTTGCCGTCGTTGCTGATGAAGTGCGAACTCTAGCCCACAGGACTCAGACTTCAGTAAAAGACGTGGTGTCTATCATTGATAAGCTTAAAGGCTCAACCAGTAATGCGGTGGATATGATGAACAAGAGCCAAGTCAATGCCAATCAGGTGTTGGACAAGGCACAAGAAGCGGGCATCGCTCTTGAAACGATCGCCTCTCAAGTTCAGTCAATTGCGGGTCAGGCGGATACCATTGCCGCGACTTCCGAAGAGCAAGCGAATGTCTCTCAAGAAATTGCCTCTAACGCAAATTCTATTAGTGAGTTGAACCGAGAGAGTCGTGAGACAAGCGCTAAAACGACGCAAAGTGCTGATCATTTAATTAAGCAAGCTGCGTCATTGAAACAACAAGTGGACTTCTTCCACTAAGTTTCTAGCTTTTGCAATCATAAGCAGCGCCGCGGCGCTGCTTTTTTGTTGAGTCAGCACTCTGCTTGCTAGTTTGACTTTACGCTTCCTGATAAACTCCGCCTTGTTAGTTTTCACCAGAGCCTGTTATGTCTTACACCTGCCCTTTATGTCACGAGAACCTTACGCTTTCAGAGCGCACATATCGTTGTCAGAACAATCACGCCTTTGACCTAGCGAAGGAAGGTTATATCAATCTGATGCCTGTTCAGCACAAGCGTTCTAAAGATCCCGGCGATAATAAAGAAATGATGCAGGCGCGTCGTCGCTTTCTCGAAAAAGATCACTATCGCCCACTCAAAGAGCGTGTGGCTCAATTGTGTGCTGAGATCCTTTCGGGATCACAGCATCGGCTTCTTGATATTGGTTGCGGTGAAGGTTACTACACGACAGAAGTGGCCTCCCATCTAACAAACCAATATGCGCAGTCTAAGACCTACGGATTAGATATCTCTAAAGTTGCGATTCGCTACGCCGCTAAGCGCTACTCGAACTGTCACTTTTCGGTTGCTTCAAGCCATCGACTACCGTTTGAAAACGGCAGCCTAGATGCGGTACTACGTATCTACGCGCCATGCAAAGCTGAAGAGCTGTCTCGCGTGGTTGCTGACTCGGGCATTGTTGTCACTGTGACTCCCGCAGGACGCCACCTCTACCAGCTCAGAGACGAAATCTATCCTGATGTTAGGCTTCACAGTGAAGAGGCTGAAATCATTGCCGGTTTTGAGTTAGAACAGCAAGAGAAATTGTCATACGTAATGCAGCTGGGCGATGGTGATGGTTACGATCTGCTCCAGATGACGCCATTTGCATGGAAAGCGTCTGATGCTCTTCGCGACAAGCTAAAGTCAGCTACACTTTTTGAGTGTGAGGCTGATTTTATGATCCGCGTTTATCGTAAGAAAGCACCCCAATAGATAATAATTCTCATTTTTATTGAACTCTATTCTGGCCTCCATTACTATTGCCGAACAATCTAATGGAGGCCATTTATGTTTAGGCTCATTGCCACTTCTCTAAGCTGCTTTGCTCTTGCCGCTTGTTCAAGTTCCCTTCATTCTCCCAAGCAACAATCAATTAGCAGCTACTACGACTACCAGCTCTACACCCCTGAAAAACAAGTCGTTTCTATTGATTCGCTTCCAGAATCACTGAAAACTGCCGATGTTATTCTTGTTGGTGAATGGCACACCCATGCAGGCGTACACCGCTTCCAAGTCGATCTGCTTAAGCAACTCGTCAATCAAAGCAAAGACGTTGCGCTTTCCATGGAGCAATTCTCACGCGATAAACAAAGCGTTGTTGACTCTTATCTAGCAAGCGAGATTGGTGAACAGGTACTGATCAAACAAGGCGCTGCTTGGCCAAACTATGAAAGTGACTACCGCCCTTTAGTTGAGTTTGCGAAAGCACATCAGCTCGATGTTATTGCAGCGAATGCACCTAAGCCGATCGTGCGCTGCATCGGGCGGCAAGGGGTTGGCTACCTAGACAAGCTGACTTCCAGCGAACGACAGCAATTGGCTGCAACCATAGATACGTCTAACAGCGCCTATAAAGAGAAGTTCATGGCCTCTATGCACCATGGCAAGCCAGAACAAACTGAACGCCAATTTGCCGCTCAAGTGACTTGGGATGAAACCATGGCGGAAAGCATCGTTAACTACTTGGCAAACCATCCAAATAAACAAATCATCCACATCGCAGGAAAATTCCATACAGAGCAAGGCTTTGGCACAAAAGCGTCGATTCTTAAGCGCAATCCAAATCTTAATGTCGTCGTCATCACACCAACTGATTGGCCTTTAGGGACCGAGATGGAAGGCCAAGACTATCCACTTGAGGTCTTAGCGCCACCTGTTCGTTATGTAAAAATGGAAAATAGAATGGCGGCTTATAAACACCTGTCTAAACGAAATGACACACTAGAGTGTAAATAGGCACCATTATTGCTCTTCTTACTATCACGTCCCATCAAACGAGAAAGGACAGCTTGAAAGTTATAAATTAGGCACGATTTATGCTTTGTTATATTTAATTCAAATTTTAAATAATTTGCACAAGTTTTTAACTAAGCGGTCGATATATTGTCTGAGGATGATGTAAGGAGAGCATTATGACACCAGTAGGAATGGAGGCGGCAAAGCTGTCACCAACCCAGCAGGTAAAGCCTCAAGCAACGGCACCCGAATCGAATGCGGGTCAAGCCCCACTTAAGGTTGAACAAAATAAAGTCACGCTTTCAGATGAAGGAAAAGCGCTATTGGCTGCGCTTCAAGAAATCGAAAAAGAGAGTAAAGTACCCAAGGAAGGAGATAAAACCGTTGGTGATAAAGTCGAGTCTTTCGCTCACGGCGCATTAGGTATTGACCACCCTGATAAAATTGAAGAAGAGCAAGATGGCTCATATTCGGCGGGGCAATATCTTTCCGCAGCGGCAACAGTCGGAGGCATTCTTTTAGCCATCTTATAGTTTTCTAGTAACACCTCGACAATAGACGCCTTTTCTCCTCACGACAAAGGATGTCATTTGTCGTAGATAGCATACGCATTCCATAATTTTGGCTTTCAAGATTATGGATTTTACGCTGTGCGAAACACCTTTTCACTTATCGATAAGCCTACCTTTTTTGGCGCTATCGCACTGCTTGTTGCCATTGTTTTCCCTTTGATTCTGTTTCCCCAACAAGGGGCAGATTGGATAGCAATTGCTAAAAGCTTTATGACCGATAAACTCGGTTTCCTCTACCTTGCTCTTGGCCTTGGTGCTTTCTTCTTTATGATTTATGTCGTGTTCAGCGATATGGGTCAAATCAAGCTTGGTGATCCTGATGAAAAACCCGAGTTTGCCACTTCGTCTTGGGCGGCAATGCTGTTTTGCGGTGGGATTGGCGCGAGTATTCTTTACTGGGGATGTATCGAGTGGGCCTACTACTTTCAATCCCCTCCTTTTCAACTAGAGCCAGGCAGTGAAGAAGCGGTTCGATGGGCAGCCACTTACGGGATTTTCCACTGGGGCCCGATAGCTTGGGCGATCTACCTCATTCCCGCACTCCCTATCGCTTACTTCTTCTATGTACGAAAGCAGCCTGTGCTTAAGGTGTCTAGTGCTTTAATGCCTGTGCTGGGAGAGGAACGCACCAAAGGAGCGGCTGGTAAAATCGTCGACGTTTTGTTTATCTTCGGTCTACTAGGTGGAGCAGCAACAACATTGGGTTTAGCCGCTCCCCTCATTGGCGAAGGGTTAAACTTTCTGTTTGGCATCCCGCAATCTACCTTAAGTCAGGTAGCGGTGTTGTTAGTTTGTACCGCCATTTTTGCTTACTCCTCATATGCAGGTATGGAAAAAGGCATCAAGGTACTCAGCAATATCAATTTCTGGGGCGCAATGGGGCTTCTGGCTTTTGTCCTTATCGCGGGCCCGACCATTTTTATGCTTGAGACTGGCTTAGATTCTATCGGTCGCATGCTGTCTAACTTCTTCGTGATGGCAACTTGGGCGGAACCTTTTGGTGGATACGGTAGCTTTGAGAATACGCACTTCCCACAAGATTGGACCATCTTCTACTGGGCATGGTGGCTCGTCTTTGCGCCAAGCATGGGTCTGTTTGTCGCACGTATCTCGCGCGGAAGAACAATCAAACAAATGGTGTCGGGTTCGATCTTCTTTGGTTCGCTAGGTTGCTTCCTTTTCTTCATGATTCTCGGTAACTACGGCCTGTCACTGCAGCTCTCTGGCGAAATGGATATCGTAGGCATTCTTAATACACAAGGTGCCACCAAGGCGATCTTCTCAATGCTCAGCGCTCTGCCTATGGGCACATTAGTGATTGCGGTATTTACCATTCTGTGTGTGATCTTTACCGCCACGACTTTTGACTCCATCTCTTATATCTTGGCCTCTGTGGTCCAAAACAATGTCACCGAAGAGCCAATGCGTTGGAACCGTATGTTCTGGGCATTCACCCTATCGTTCCTGCCAACCGTATTAATGTTCCTAGGCGGTCTTAGCACGTTACAAACGGCCGCTATCGTTGGAGGTTTACCTTTATTGGTGATTTCAGTGATGTTGATGATTTCAGCGGTACGAGCCACCAGCTTAGATCTGCGCCACCAAGAGGACTATGTTGAGCCGACGATCAACATTGAAGACTTACCCGAAATGGATCCTTGGTCATCTGAAGGTATTGCTCTGGCAAGATTCGAACGCAGTCGTGACGCCGCGCAAGAAGCCGCAGAATTAGAACGCGAGGCATTTGCTGAAGTGCACAAAGTGAAAAAGCGCATTCGCGCCTTTGCGCTTGAGCACGATGGTGAAGAAGAGTTCGGTGCTCACCAAATTCCACAAGACCTACAAAATGAGCTGCAAGCAGCCCTAGATGCGGTAGCTAAGGCGCAAGATAAAAAACAAGAAGCCTCCGAGCAAGCACAACTTGCGCGCGGAGAGTTTAACCAAGCCGTCACGGCCGCCTCAGTTTCTTAGCCTTTGCTCAACTCTCCACGATGATAAAAGCTCACCATTGGTGAGCTTTTTTTCAACGTTCAATCTAGCTATAAACACAATCAATTATTGACGGGTGAGTAATAAAAAGACCAGAATGCTCGCTTTAAGCCTAGCGTTCCCCAATGTTATGTGTGAAGTATTTTCCAATCAACCGAAAGAAAACTATCAGACTGTTGCCCGTTCAATTCGTATCGATGGTCATGCAACAAGTATCAAATTAGAGTCGAGCTTCTGGCAAATCCTTGAAGAGATGGCCACACAGCAAGATATGACTCTGCCACGCTTTATCAGCAATATCTATCTTGAAGCGTTAAACTACAATGGTGAGATAAATAACTTCACCTCACTGCTTAGATGTGCCTGCCTTATCTATCTACGCCAACCCAATCCAGCGATGGAAATTGTTAAGCAGCAAGCGGCTGAGCAATAAAGCAAACGACGCTGTCGTACTCTAGTACTACCAACAGCAATTTAAATCCCTTTAAGCTAGCGAAAAATAGCTAAGGGATAACTCATGCCTAAAATGATTCACAGCATGGTGAGAGTCAGCGACCTCACCCGTTCGCTCGACTTTTACCGTGCCGCACTGCAACTGGAAATCAAAGACCAATTCGTTTTTGACAGCTTTACGCTGACCTACCTTGCCAATCCAGACACTGAGTTTGAACTAGAGCTGACCTATAACCACGCTCAAACTCAAGCCTACACACATGGCACTGGCTATGGGCATCTTGCAGTTAGCGTCGATGATATTGAATCGAGTCATGCGCAACTACTCGCCCTAGGTATTGAGGCGTCAGATATCAAAGCAATCAGCCATCAAGACACCCCGCTCGCGCGCTTCTTTTTTATTACCGATCCGGATGGATACAAGATCGAGTTTCTTCAACGTCAAGGAAGATACCTTTAACACAACAAAAACAGAGCAAACACAATGATCAATTTAACCGCAAAATTTCACGCAACAGCTGGACAGGAAGCAAGCTTAGAGAAGCTCCTCGTCGCTATGATAGCGCCAACACGCAGCGAACCTGGCTGTATCAAATACACACTTCTACGCGACAAGGCAAACCCTAGCGTGTTCCTTTTCCAAGAGCAGTTTGCCAGCCAAGCTGATTTCGATTTTCACTGTGAGCAACCTTATTTCAAGCAGTTGCTTGAGGACTTAACCGGACTACTTACCACAGAACCTGAGATCCATTTCTACAGCGAGCTATCAGCAAGCTAAAAAAAAGAGCGCCACGATTGGCGCTCTTAACTAATCTTTTAGATTATTGCTCTGAAGATTCTTTAACCATATGCAGATGAACGTCTTGTTGCGGGAACGGTATCGAGATGCCTTCGCGATCAAATCTAAGTTTTACCTCTTTAGTCACATCCCAGTATACATCCCAGTAGTCATCTGTTTTGACCCAAGGGCGAACTATGAAATCCACTGAAGAAGTATTCAGTGTATGGACACGAATATTAGGCTCAGGAGTGCGCAATACCGCAGGGTGCGTAGTGACAATTTCGGTAAGAATGCTTTCTGCCTTTAGCAAATCGTCGCTATAGCCAATGCCAAATACCATATCAACGCGTCTTACCCGTTCATGGGTCACATTCTTAATCACATCTCCCCAGATCTTACCGTTAGGGATAATAATGATCTGGTTGTCGAAGGTCTTAATCGTGGTGTTCACTAAACTCATATGGCTAACTTTACCGTCTACGCCACCAGCGAAGACAAAGTCACCGACATCAAAAGGCTTGTATATCAATAACATCATACCAGCGGCAAAGTTAGATAGGGTATCTTGCAGCGCAAAGCCGATAATCACACCCGCAATACCAAAACCAGTCAACACAGGTGCAAGGTTCAAGCCTATCTGCGACAAACCAACCAAAATACCGATAACCCACACAGCATTGCCCGACATGCCAATAAAGAAGTCTTGCATCAATTGGGACAACTTAAGGTTCTTTGACACTACCGTTTTACTGGTGATTTTACGTACAAGCTTCGCGAGTAAGCTAGTTGAGAAAATGATCAGGGCAAAGATAAATAAGTGAAATACATGTTGAGGGGCGTTGTTGGCAACCCAATCCCAAAGTTTGTCTGACCAATGCGAAATGATAGAGAGGATGACTCTACCCTCGAGCAAGTCTTGAGTGATGCTCCCGGTCACTTCAAAAATTAGGCGTTTGTATTCTGCCGTATCTAGTCCGACTTGGTCTGCAATAGAAATCAGCGAACTAAGGCTATCAACCGTTATGTTCATACGCTGCTGAATAATCAGTTGGCCTAACTGTAAAGAAGCAAGTTCCGATTCCGGGCTCACGGCTAGCTGACGCCCTACCACACTGATTTGTTGGTTAAAATACTCTACCGATGCAGACATCAAGCGCAGGCGTTTGTTTAATGAATCTTTAAATTGAGCTTGGGCGATAGATTCGTCCTGGCCAAGCTCGTTTAACCACTCAATGTTTTCCCACGCAGACTCCATAACAATATCAAAGTAGTGCTGCAACTCTTGGTAATCATTGAGCATTGTGAGTTTGTCTTCACTCTTGGCCGAGTCAATTTTATTGTTGACTGCTTTAATTTTCTCTTCAAGGTATTCAGACGCACCACTGACGTAAGTTTGCTGCATCCTAATGTAGCTGATGAGTTTATCGTCGGGGATGCTACTTGAATTGACCGCTGATTCTAGCGCCGTTCTTAAGCTTTCATTTTTTTGGAAAAGCTTAAGCTGTAGGGCATCTTTAGCCCCCCCTGTCGCAGTTTCAATCGAATCGACTAACTCAATAAACTCATTAGTGATCTTTTCAACTTCTCTTTCCTGCTTCGAAAGCTGTTCGCCCTCTTGTGCGGCATAAGCACTAGCACCGAAGAGAAACCCAAAAGAGATAACTAACCCTACGACCAGCGCACGTAGTTTTTTTAAAGACATTAAGTCCATGATGACCTCAAAAGAATGAATACAAGTCTTTGTTTCTTATATTGATGCCCTTAATTGTACACCACAAAACTCAAACGTTTGCATATTGAGTGTTAACTAGGCGCAAATACAAAAACAGCCGCCAATGGCGACTGTTTGAATCTAAGCTCGATTTGGGTGATTGAGGATGTGGTCTTCCCAATCCACAACATCAATCTCGTATACCACTTTGTTGCGAACACTTTCGCCAGCAGCATGCATGGCTGACTTTGAGCCTGTAATGAGTGGGTGCCACTCTGGCAGAGGCTGCTTTTCCGCAAGCAAGCGGTAAGCGCAGGTGTGCGGTAACCAAGTGAAGTCATCGATATCATCACGAGTTAACTTGGTGCACTCCTCACCTGAGGTAAAACGATTTGGGTAATCCTTACACGAGCATGTTTTGCTGTTTAGCCAACTACATGCAACGTTGGTGTAATAGATCTCGTCGCTGTCCTCATCCATCAACTTGTGAAGACAACATTTACCACAACCGTCACAAAGCGATTCCCATTCGTCTTCGGTCATCTCTTCGAGAGCTTTTTGCTGCCAAAACTGCGTCATGTGGTAACCCCAAGTGTTCAAATATCATTGTGGAAAAAGGAAAGCCGAATTTATATAGATCCTTTATCCAAAGTGCAAGTGATTCTGTTCGGAGAGCTAGAATCAACTAAGTAGGGCCATACGTCCGGCTGAGGCTTTACCGCTATTGTTTAGCGTTCCTTCAAACGACTATCCCTCTTGATCAACCATTTACCCCCTACCGCATCTAACATTCGTGAAGGTAGCCCTTTTGTTTTCCAAAGTTACAAAAGCATATAAAGAAAAAGCGCCTTACAGCGCTTTTTATACATCTCTTACCCATACATCCTTGACGGATTTTTTGAGCAGTTCAATTACGCTTTCGTGTATAAATACCAAGCCATAGTCTTCTTCTAGCTTAAATATTAAACGCTCTTCAAGAGGCACATGCTCGAGCTTAGAGAAATCGAACTCGGTAGATTAAACGTCTAACCAGTTCAACTTGCCGTATTGTTTTTCTTTGTCCGTCAACTTATAGGTTTGATGGATGTACGGCATTCGATAATCTTCGTAAACCTTGATTTGGTCATCTGAAGGCTGGCTAGGGGAGCAATCGACACGAGCGTCCAGCCATTCCACACCGTGCTGCACTAGCTGTTCTACCTTCGAGGCAATATCCCCAATAATAAAAAGCTTTGGTGAGAAAGTCATTTCCAGTAGTAAGTCAGGCTCAACTGGTACAATCGGTTGTGGCGTTTGTTGGAATGGAAATTCTTTAAGTCCATTTTTCTCTAATATAAAATATTCTGAATTCATCATGGTTCCTAAAATTTAGGTGCACGCATTTTGGTGTTCTTTTTTAACTTTCTTAATAGGGCAAAACGGCTATCATCCTTTATCAAGTCAAAGATCTCCGGAGCAAAAAAAAACAGCCGTATCAGCATCTTTGGCTCTATAAATTATTCGCTTATTAAATGGTATTCTTGATATTTTATCAGAACAAAGAAATAATCGATGAACGATTAAATCACCATTATAGGGTGATTTTTCTACAACACTACGATCCAAATCCACAACATCTTGTATATTATTTATAGCGAGTATGTATCGATTATTAATCTCCTCGTCTTTTGTTACTAGCGAAGCAGGGTACACCTCTACTCCATATGGATCGAAACTCATTATTATTTCTGCTAAGTCTTTTGTAACACATATGTCACCATTATCAGCGATTGGGTGTACCATGGAGGACATGATATTTTTATCCTCCCATTTAATTGAGCTCTCTGAAGTTGTAGGGTGATAGTTATTTGTACTGTAGAAAAACTCCCGACTATCCACGCATTGGAATGCAGTCGAGCTTCTCATAAAGTCCTCAGAGATTACCGAAAACTCCATTTACACCTCTTTTATTTACTAGTTTCCATTAAATCACACATAACTAAAGCTTATGTCCCCCGGATAGTTGATATACATTTAATCAAACTCCGAGTACCCATCTACAGGAAAGAATTCAATATCTTTCACGTTTTCAGACATTATCTGATCAACAATCAACTTGTGATAAAATATTTTATCCCTCCATCCAGGGTCTCTAAAAATGAGCCTTTCCTCGATATCAATGCTATTAATCAGATCTTCATTCACTACCAACCGATTCATTCCGGAAATAAATTCCCCACCTTCGAAATTATCGTAAAAGTCGAAATCACTTCTCATCCTGTCTACAATTTTAATCTCATTACATAGTTGAAGGGCTTTATATTTATACTTCCCTTTATCAAGTAGAAATGCATCCACCCAATTTACACCTAAAACATCATGTAAGGACAGTCTTTCAAATAAGTCATAACGAATACTCAACGACGGAGTTAAAAAAACTTCTGCAATTTTGTATTCTCCAATCGGGCCAAACTTTTTTATAAGTGGGATTGGTTGGTTTGGATATGTAAAGAAATTTTCTGGTACATAGTCAGAAAACTCTTCTGGAAAATCATATAAAGGAGTATCAGTAACCTCTCGAGAAAAATAATAATCGCTCATTTCACAACCTCTAATGTTCTTTTTCTACCTTATGGCCTTGATGATTCATAATGTATGAAATTTTTTATTTACGCAGTGTACACAATAACTTCGACTTTAAGCCATATTTTGAGGGTGACCACTAGCACTTCCTACTGTACTTACTAGTGAATAATCATAACCACAAGTCGATAAAAAAAAGCGCCTTTCGGCGCTTCTTGTATTTGACTTACCTGGAAAATAGCTCACAAGCTTAACTGTCTATGCATCACCGTTACTGGTTTAGTGTTAATTAATGCATTAACTAGAGCTTCAGATAAATACAACCCACTTTCATCATATGTTATGTGAGAAATGCTATCTGATGACTGCCCTTTCGGAACAGCTTGAATGAATTCATACCCATAATTTTCCTTTGATGTGACACTCACCATTGCATGGTGTGACTCAAATGCTTCATCTAGGTCCAAATCATCACTTACATATAGCCCTGGGTATATTGTAAAGTCGAAAAGAAGGTCTGGAGTTTTAAGCAAGCTATCTACTTTTACATTATGTGAGAACAGCTCGGACCCTAAGTATGTTTGTTTTTTCCAGTTCATTTACACCACCTCCACTTCATTAAAAGCAACGCCGGTAAAGCCATTGGATTCAAACAATTGTTTTACTCTTTCATTAGCAATGATATGGTCAGGGCACTCAGAACAACGAAAGATGTCATGCATAACATTAACTTGACTCAGTTTGTCTTTATCCAAAACTGTTTGAACTAAGCTAGTGTAGGCATCATAGTCATCATCAAAATCCTCCGCCTCGGACTCGCTGATATTTAAAACTGAATAACGAGCAAAAACATTCATAAACCAGTAATCATTGTAAATAGTATCATCTACGTCCACCTCTGCCGGAAGTAACTGAATACCACTAATTTGTTGCGATAACAGCTGTTGAACCACTTTTTTATGAGGCAAAAAGTCAATCGCTTTCAACATATCAGACATTTGACGCTGCTGGTAAACTTCATCAACACTTACCTTTATAGGAGTAGTGTAAGCCATGACATTAGGGTTGTAGATATCATGAACACGATACCTAACCTCTTCTGTAGAAAATGACGCCTCATCTTCTATAAACTTCCATTCCATATGATAATAGTTCATTTATTTACCTATCCGCGTTTTGTTTCTCTTGGGGATGAGAAGAACCAGTATTGCTTTTTGCTACAGAAGTACACCTACTTTGTCAGATAAACCAATGTTCAGAGGAGCAAAAAAACTATAAATCGCCGAGGTCATCATCACTAAACATTGCAGCAGGTCCCCAGTGGTCAACCCTTATGAAACCAACCCCGGAAAGATCTGCCGCTTTTAAAGCATCAACCACCGATTCATGGAATAGAAATCGTGGTTTTTCTTGAAGTCGAAAAACGAGCCGTTCTTCTAAAGGCACCTTGTCTAACAGCGTTTCATCTAGCGACAATGCTTCTAAGAAAAAGTCATCGTCAACATATGTCCCATCAATGACTGAGCGGCCTCGATGTATGGCTTTATAGTTATTCCAAATATGCATCATGAAATAGTCCGACCAGACTTTGTCACCATTAGTCACTTCTGTTGGATAAAAATCGACTCCCTGAAGTTCAAGCGGTAATAAAACCTGTCTAAATTTATCGGATACCATTTGTTCTGCAATTTCGTGGTAATCACAAGGGGAGAAGCTCTTTTTGTTTCCTTCAAATACTCTAACCTTTCCCAAGCCTTTCACTTCACGTTTTAGGGAGCGTTGTGCCATTAAGTGTCTTAATCCTTTATCAGAATCTTTAGTCTGCCCAAGCATATGAAAACCTGCATGACCAGACTCACACAGTAAATAATATTGGTTATCGTATTTCATCTATTTTCCTAATCGTAATGTACCGTTAAATCGTCCTAGGCCGAAACCATGCTCTCGAGTTTCACAGAAGTTAGCTCGTTGTCGTCCTTTTCGCTTCTGCTTGATTGTTGAAACATTACTACAACCAGGCCCTCCTTGACGATAATCTCGTCCATCGTAAGCAATCGTCCAAGTAAAATCTTGGATATATCCAAGTATTTTTTTACTGTGTTTTTTCATTTCACGCTCAAACATCATATTGACTTTCTTTGTATTATCAGCGTATTTACACAGCAAGCCCTTCTCGACACGGTCTTTTAAATCTAAAACCTGTTTTCTAGCAGCTTTCGGATAACGTAATTCTTTACCTTGAGTGGTCTTAAATAACTTTCTGTTAAAGCTCTTTATATTTTCGTGACGGGCGTTATTTTCATGGCCCTCAAGTCTGCTCAGAACTGTTTCGTTTTCACTCAGCGCCATACCTTGAGCGTGGTTTCCCTGATGTCGCTGAACACCCAGCTCACAAGCTAGTTCCATTATTCCAGGAAGAGCCACCAAGTTATGCACATCATTGATATCATAACTAAAGTCATCAAAAAGCTCTTCAAATACATCATCGCTAACTGCTTCGAGGGGAATTACATGGTGAACTTCTAAGGAGCCGGCACTAACATACCAATCATGTCCTTCGGGATAGGATTTACCTTTGTTCCGATAAGCCTTTTCCATTGCCTCCAAATACCTACCTTTTTTATTCTGACCTTTCCCTTTTTTCAGCCTTTTGCGGTTTTTACATTTTGAATCTCTACAAATAGGACAGGTTTTATCTAGTTCTGTTTCATCATCTTCAGGCTTCTCTTTATGGTTATTTTTCGAGTGCTTTTTACCTACAACCACATTATTCAAAGCTTTTAATAAGGGCTCTGCTGCTTTCCCAGCCGATCTCGCTGTCGTTGCACCTGTCAGTAAGACAGCCATTGCGGGGCCACCGACACCGCCAGCGGCAGTACCGGCCGCAGTCCCACCAACTACTATCGCTCCATCAATACCCTTTTGAGTTGCTAGGGATAGGCTATATTTCACCGCTTCATCTGCTGGTAATGCTTCCAGATAGAGCTGAGGAATAGTTAGCAGATATTCTCTAATTTCCTGATCAGAAATGATTAGAAGTAGCCGCTCCATCGCTTCAGTCGCTTCTTGTAAGTACAACGCTCCCCTATCAACCTTTTTTAGCGCCTCTTCTAGCTCATCGATATCACCGGTCGTAATGGCATAAATTAATACGCTGAGGTCAATATCTAGCGCATCTAGGTAATCGCCAATCTCGCCAAAGTCAGGCACATAGTTTGTTACACCATCTCCCACACCTTCGATAGATGATTTAGCAAGTTCCCAAAAGTATTCTGTCGTTGACGCATTGTCTAACTCGGCTTTTCTTGCTAGAAGTTCGTTTAATTCTTCTTCAGTTTGCGCCTTTAGCTCTTCAAGTAACTCTTTCTGAGGGCTTGGTTGGGTAGCATTGTAAGCAATGGTTTCTTTTACAAGATAATCGGCATACTTTTGAACTTCCTCTTTTAGCACGTCTAACTGTGCCGGACGATCCGCTTCAGCTTTGGCTGCTTTATCTGGATCACCAAACTCAATTTTCGGCACTTCGTGCTGAGGAACCCCATAAACACTTGCGATCCCTTTACCATTAAGTAGGCCTTCGAAGACCTCACCACTACTATAAGTGAGTTTATAAGGTACATTTGATACTGGTGTTTTTTCTTTGTCGTCGTAACACAACTCCAATGCAAAAGGTACTGGTAGTGTTCTTTCTGCGTGTACGACGTCGGATACTTTTTCGGACTGAGTCGTTTGTCCATTAGAAAAGTTATTCACGACTTTTGGCTTTGCACCGTTAGAAATCAATTTTGAACTTTTCTCTTGCAGCTTCTCCATACCTGAAGCGATGATATCTGGTAGTTTTGCTTTTACTTCGTTGGCACTTTTTGCCTGAACCTGCAACGTTTCGTAAGCAACTTGATACCCCTTCATCGAAGCGTATTTTGACAGAGTATCAAATCGTTGAACCACTTTGCTCAGTATGGTGTCAAGCTGTCCAGAGATTGACTTTGTCCAGTCACTCCAGTTTAATTCTTTTAAATACTTCTCTGAATCACCGTAACCTTGCTGCCTTAACAGAGCCAGTATATTGTTATGCGATTCATCTTCGTGTATGCAATGTATTAAGTTAAGCGTTACACCGTTTTTATCAATGACTGGTGCAACTTGAGCTATCAATTCGTTTGCTACTGCAGAATAATCATCGTCCGTGCCAAATAGTAGCGCGATATTTTGCGAGATATCATTCGCTTCTTTCTCAGTTAACTCATACTCAAAGTGCGCCCTTACTTCCGTTGCTAACAACGAGATAAAGTCTTTATCTGAACCTAAGTTTTCGTCAAAAACACCCCAAGTACTGCGGACGCTGTCAATACTTCTAGGCTCCCAAAACGGGAGTTTTTCTTTTGCACAATGGGCAAAAAGCTCGTCATCACTCCACTCACACTTATGTCCATTTAAGCCACGAGACGTTTTAGCTTCATATTTTCTTGAATCTTCTTCGTAGACGACATAGCACTCACCAGGGGGTAAAGAGGACACACTACTGCGCCCATTAGAATCAAGTACTCCACTCCCTATTTCAGCATTATTCCCGTCAAAAACCTTAAACTTCGCATTAGCAAGAGGTTCTCCATCAGGATAGCGGCACTCTATATCTAGCGTATAAGTCCCTTCGGCTTCTTCCGTTACAGTCACTGGTGGATTTTGGGCGCCACCTAAACACATGGTGTTGGCTTTATTCATGGTCATTTGATCGGAAAGGCGGCACACGCCCTTACCTTCAAACTTTACGGTCGGCGAAGCGGAGATAAATTCGGCTTCTGCTTCTATTGTTCCTGAAGATACGCCTTTTTTGTCGCCGCCTGCATCACCCGTACTGGCACTGAACTTACTGCCTTTGATAGCAACGCTGTTGCCGCCATCCATCGAGACTGTTGTAGTACCATCGGCTAAATCAGCAGATTTTGCATTATTGCCATACGGTATAGGCACTACCGAGTTACCGACTGTTGTTAGACATACATCGGGAAGCGTGGCATTCGCTTCACCACCTGATCCTTTATGAACCACACTGAGTCCATTTGCACAAACTGTTACGCCCATAACCAATCCATATGAATATGTAATGAGTGAATAATAAAAGAGATCGCATATTGCAATCTCTCTAAATACCTAGTGATTTCCACGGAACTGACCTTAAAAATCACGCTAACTTAAAAATCTGGCAGAAGATCCCACTTTGAATCACATACTCTGCTGATACACTTCCAATAATTTCTGGAATTTCATGTCGATAACAATGTAGGTTGCTGCGTACATAACGGCGAAGGTAAGCGCACTAAAACCCAAAATTAACTTAGGAGAAATCACCTTTTTAAGCGGTTTTTTCAAATACTTGGCTTTTAGGTTAACCAGTGTGACTTTTTCTTGTTCTGCTAAGCGATCATCACGCACAAGGCGATAGATGGTATTGCCTATCTCCGTCAGTTTCTCGTTTCCGCGCTCTTCTCGGCCATATTTGCCTTGGAAACCAAGTTGCAGTAGAAGGTAAAGGAACTCTATGACATGGCGATACTTTCGCGGGTCTGCTTTCAATCTTTCAAGAATGATGAAGAACTTGTCGCCTCCTGATGTCTCATTGTGAAACTCAGACAAAAGACTGTTCTGGCTCCAATGGCTATTCGCCCCCCACTCCTGTCGGCATACCGATTCATCGATAGCCGCGCATAAACAGTAGCGAATAACCAATATTGAAGCTCGGTCAAGCTCCATCTCGTTGAGCTTGCGTTCACCTTTACGTATCTCACGGGCGACTTCTTCGCGAAATGGCATTGGGTCATCTAACCATGGAATGGAAGACATGCAAGACAAAGTGGCGATAAGCCAAGAGAACTGATCAACTAATGGGTTGATTCCCATTGTTTCGATATTAAGATCTTGTACCGCTATATTGCGCGATAAGTCTGGAGGTGGCATCACCTCCATCGGTTTACCTGGTTCCGGCTGGAACAGTACTACCGTTAAATCGGTTTCAGCATAACTCATAGACGAACAGCCCATAGTTGCAACGATAAGTTAGCAAAATCACCAGCAACATGAACTGCAATTGCCGCGGTGTTTTTCAATGCAGCCCACTCTTCACCACTCTTATCGAGTTCAAAATAGGTGTAACCCGCGTGGTAAGGCAAGGCACGAGGCACAACTGGCATTGGTTTAATTTCAATACCTGGCAACTGCAAGTTTATCAGATCGCGGATGTTGTCAATTGAGCCAATCTTAGTCTGACTGACGAACTGGGTATGCAGTACATCGAGTGTTACATCAGCTTTCACCGCAAGAATAAAGGTCGTAGTGTCAATCAGCTTGCTATCAGGAATTGCAGCTGTCCTGATTCCATAGTTCTGATCTTTCAGGGTCAGTGGCATCGCCCGCTGTTCGGACATCACACTTAAGGTCATTTTCGCACTGTCTAACGTACGTGAAAGACAGCTAGTTAAATCACCATGATTATATTTAGTAAATTCAATCGGGCGTCGCGACGCAGAGCATAATGTTGAGAGCTCACCTTCTGCTTGAAGTAGTGTGCGATACAAAGATTCCGGATGGATCCCTTCACTGCTTTCGTAATGCCAAAATAGTGGTTCGTATCGGTTAAGTGCCTGCAAAAGCATAAAATCCGATACCGAAGACACTCCTTGCTGATCCACCACACCAAGTCTTTCTACGATAGACTCTGCTCTGTGTTTGAGCATTGAAGCAAATTCAGTGGCAAATTTGCTAAGAACGGCAGAGGCATGGATATCAATACAGGTAGGAATAAAGGTTTCGTCAAGAATCACACTACCATCAGGCTTAACTTCTGAAATTTTTAAGATCGGAATCGAAGTATAAGCACTTTTATCTTCGTGATCGTACATCAAACGGAAGTTCAGTTTGCCCACGGCGATATTCGCCATGTCTTCAGAGTCATAGCACGCATCCACCGCTTCTTGAGATTCAATGGTGTAACGTGCGTCGTCCTTTTCTGATCCAAAAATCTCTGAGCGTTCAGAGGGTAGAGGGCAACAAAGATAAACGACTTTGTCCGCGATCGAAGGATCAACATCTTTCACTTCTGGCAATTCTGCTAACAAAGGGAGATCGAAAGGCGTTCTGTCTTGCAGTATCCCCTCAGCACGAGTAATCCCGATTTTGCCTAACGCCAACAATTGCGAGTTAATTTCTAGTCGTTTGATCCCCCAATGAAGTGGCGAGGCAACAGAACTCAGCATACTAGACAATTTACTTTGCGAACGATCGAGCTGTTGAAAGTGTTGCGGCTTCATGAACATTCCATCTTGCCAAACAACTGGGTTGTATAAAGACATGGTTCTATCCCTTAAAAGTAAACTTGTTCTATGCCACGAGTGTTATTTGACGTTAACTCGCTGCCTTCAATATTGAGGTTTAAAAAGTACTCGCTCTTCTCTTCAATGATCTCAACTTTACGCCATGAAGAACCGTCAATATCACGAAAAGCGACCGAAAAACCCAAGGCTCTTGTTTCAGGCGTCAGCACCAACATTTCGTGAATTTTGTCACCCGGCTGGATTTGGTATTCGTAGCGTTTAATGTACTCATCACCCAGTGACGATTTATCGTTTTCAAACAATGCGAAGAAATCTAAGCTTCGAAAAAGCACCGGGGAAGTGAGTTCATGAATGCGCAATATCACCGGAGAAGACTGCCCACCCTCACGCACGTTTAGTACCGGTGATGCCTCAATCACTAATTCGATTGATGACGTTTCAGGGGTAATTCCTGACGACTCTTTAAACTGGTCCCACATTGAGCACCCTGACATTAGTAGGGAAAACCCTATTAAGATGATGAATCTACGCATGGTTTCCCTTTAACGCTTTGTTGTAATTTTTCTTAATCATGCCGCTCAATGAGCCTTCGTTGAACTGACGACGATTGTTTGAGTAGAAGTCTAGATATTGTTCCCATAGCTTTGACTTTGTGGTGAACAAGGATCCTTTTGTCAGTTCATGGGCAAACATTTCTGGGTCATTTAACTTCGATTGCTCAATGAATAGTTCGCCAAGAGCTCGATTGAACAATACTTGGTGGTCGTTAAGTTCATCGAGCATTTGTTCGATCAGTTCATTTGGCGATAGCAAATTCTGACTATTCAATGTCAGCATCAACTCCGCTAAATTGGTTGCTGATTCATTTGCATTCGGCTCATCTTTTAACGCTTCTACTTCTTGCAATTCTTTCTGTAGATTATCCATACACAGACGTAGACATGTTCCCATCTGTCTAAATAACGCTGCATCGTTTCGGGTTAAATCTGAATTACTAATCCCCAAGCCTTCATAAAATGCTTGGCTGATATCGTTAGTTTGAACAACATTTGGAGTCGACGTCGCTTCACTGGTAATTAGATCGACCTTAGGCTCGTCGATGGAGGAGTCTGTTTGCTCTGTTTGGTGTGATGATGGAGTAAAAGGTTGAGTGACTTCTTCCCATTTTTGCCCTAATACTTCGCTAGTCGCAGCAGTACCACCAGTACCTACGGGGCTCACCTTCATATTCGGTGTTGGTTCCGACTGTGCGGCAGGCGATTTCGCAGGCTCTTTTGATGTGTCTAATACTGGGGTAGAAGCATTTTCCGACTCATCTCTAGTCGGTTGACTTGCTCTTTCGATACCCATCCAATCTTCTGGAATTAGATTTGGCAGATCAAACTCAGAATGGATACTCAAGCTATCATCGGCGATTTGACGCGTACTTTCTATTGAAGCGGGTTGAGCGCGTTCAGATTGCTCAACATCTCGAATAAGATAGTCATCATCACGATGCATTGAAAAATTGAGGTGCGCAACGGGATCATGACTGTCCACTTCTGTCTGTTTGGTTTCCATAAACAGATCTTCTAATACGCCGCTTTGGTCTTCTTCTTCGACCATCGCCTCACCAAGGTTGAGCAATGGGTCACTCGACACTCTCTCAGGCGCAATATCAGCCGCAATATCTTGATTGCTAGTTACAAGTTCAAGGGAAACACCGATTTCATACTGGCCAAGTGTAATAACATCACCATCGCATATTGAAACGGGCTGATTCTTCAATATCTTATTGCCGTTTACCATGGTGCCATTAGTACTCACGTCACTAATGTAATGCGTATCACCGTAAATACTCACTAAACAATGAGTGCCTGATATGAATCGATTATGGTCTGAGAGAGAGACGGTACACCCCGCTGCCCTACCAATTGAACCACCACTTTCTGGCATCTCAATGTGCTTGGCACCGGTGTACTCCTCCGGACATTTAGAAATGAATAGAACAAGCTGATGTAAGCGCATTGCTAACCTTTAAAATAGCAGTGATACAGAGAGTTCAACGCCACCAATTCCATCATTTACGACAGGAAGGATATAGGAAGCCTGGGGAATTATTTGGATATGTGCGTCAGGATTGCTGCCCAATTTGATTACAGTACCAATTGTCGCGACTGCGCCCACTTCAAACTGATCGATATCCTCAAGTTGAGAACCGTATCTGAAGCCTTCGCTATCTACCTTCCAACGGTTGGAGTATTGGGAGTAGCCAAGTGACAAACCCGCACCAAGATAAGGAGTGAATACAGACCAAGTCTCAAGCGCGTATTGAGGAACAACACGTAACTCGAAGTTAGTTGTTTCTTGGTACACACCATTTGCTGGCGCTTTAATATCTTCAGACAAGTAGTTTAGACCAAGCCACCAGCGCCAACGGTTGTTGTTCTCGTCAATCGGTCGAGTATGCACGATACCGTAACGAAGCGAATCCTGTTTACCACTATCGCCCTGCTTATAATTGATGCTGTCGATGTTGATCATATTGACCGAAGCACCGTAACGCTCACCTTTGGCTAGAGCAAAGGTTGAGAATAGACACAAGGCTGAGATTAGCCCGATTTGACTTGGTTTTAGCATTTCGTCCCTCTAAGAAAAACCGACGATTAAAAGTAGAGGCGAAAGATATCAATAATAATCTCTTTTTCAATAAGCTAAAAAATCCCCCCATCAAATAAGACAATTCGACTATTAATAAAAACATATTAACTATTATAAATTACATAAACCCGGGTTAAGTCTCCGGCTGATAAATCGCTAGAAACAACCATTAACTAACAAAATGGTCAATATAATTGATTACATATACATCGTTTAAAAATGATTAAAATACATACAAACACTAATTGAGTTCGCTTATTTAGTAGTAGCTAAATAAGCAGATCATAAATATAAAGATGATACATTGGTTCCAGAACACGCACTATTGATAAGTTATGTCAATGATTTTGAGCCCATTATTCACACAAAAATACCAAACTTATGCGAGCGATCGCACCATTTTTAATGTTAGATAACTCAAAATGACACATTGAAACGTGAACTCAACTCACATTAAGTTAAATTATATGTTTTTTATTATTAGTTATTGTTCAATTTCTCTCTTTTAACTATAAAATCCTCCAAAAAGTGAACCTTAATAATAATTCACAAACCTTAATCATAATTTTATGCCACACATTGCCGTGTGATTATTTATTAAACAGTTGGTAAAAAATATGTTTTTCAGCGACTTCGCCAGAAGACCGATCGATGAAAGTAATCCAAGCGGTTTAAACCCAAATGGCTTAGATGATTTTGATGAGATCAAGCGTCAAATAAATAACTTGAATAAAGTGACTGGGCGAGTGTCATGGAAAAGTGTTCAATCGCTCTCAAAAAAAATCCTGACTTCTCATGGAAAGGACTTTCGTTGTAGCTGTTATTACACCGTTGCCTCCACTCACAATGAAGGATTGAAAGGTTTGGTTGAGGGCCTCAATTCCTTGCTAGATCTGTGTATCGTGTATTGGTATTCGGCATACCCGGAACACTCGAAATCTAATGCGAGAATGAGCGCTATCGAATGGATGGTCGAGTATGTTGAAAAACGCATAAAAAAGCTCAACCCTCGCCCTGAAGAACTGCCCTTAATCGAAGCTGCACACCAACTCTGCTTACGTATAGAAGAAGAGCTGCGCCTTCATTACGGCATTAAAGCCCCTTCGTTCGGTCGAATTCGCCGCATACTCAATCAATGGATTGAACAGTTTAAGGAAGCCCTGCAGGCACGTAAAGCTACCGAGCTTTCAACGGCACCGTCTCCTGTTCGCCCTCAAGCTCAAGCACCTGCAATTAAAGTCGATATTGCCCCTACAGTCTCGGGGCAACCAGTCAAAGAAAAACAAAAGGTAGAACCCACTACCACCAAATCAAGCCATATAGTTCTCTACGCACTAATAGGCCTAATTGTCGCGGCATTCACTGCTCACTTTGTCCACAAGCAGGTAGAGTTCAATTCGCTGAAGCTGCAAATTGAGCAAGCCTCGTTAACAGATCTCTCCAAGATCGCTGAGTCACTGAAGTCTGAGAAAAAGGTTCATACCCCTTCTTTAAGGAAGCCTACGGTAGAGCGTCTAAGTGTTCTAATGCAAGATTGGTATTTAGATCCAGTAAAAGTCAGCCACATAGATACGATTGATGAATTGACATCTAAATTGACAACGATCTATCCAGATTCTTCCTCTATCCAACGACTTCGACAGGACTTCAAAACTCGTCGTTCTATTTTCGAAGACGAGTACGCAGCAATTCACAAACGATTTGCTCACGCAAGAACCGTGTTCGCTAATATAGCCAATCAGAACTCAGACAAAGAGACCGTAGCTGCATATAAGTACAGCAATTCACTCTTTCCGTTGCTCGGTAGAATTGAGTATGCAGAAGCACAAATGGAGCAATCAGAAGTCGATCGTTCAATGCTGTTACTCAACACCTACTTGTATAAATTAAATCAACTAAAAACCGCAACGACTGGTAATAAATAACAACGTCAAAAAATCAAAGGCTTATGTTCAAACAAAAACTACTAAGAAACCCCATCGTGGTTTCCAGCGTGATTGCTCTGCTTCTTGCAGTGACATTAACTGCTGTTTACATATTCTGGCTACAAGAAGCTAACAAGATGTTCCTATGGATAGGGTTAGGCGCAATCGCTGCTTTTTACCTAATTTTCCAACTCACGCTTTGGTATAAGAAAAAAAATAATCTAAAAGCACAGCGTCTTGAGACTGAAGAAGAAGCACTTTCAATGGTGATCCGCCCATTGCTCACTAACGCTGGCAAAAAGCCAATCTACTTGCTGATTGGAAACAAAGCATCTGGTCGACGTCAGTTTTTGTTCAACTCCAGTGCCATTAAACCAATGGACAAAACTCGAACCGCAAAAAACGACTTTTTCGAGTGGTATGAATCCGACAATGCCGTCTATGTAAAACCCGATCAGAGATTGGTTTTCCAAGAGGTATCAAGCAGTGACGCTTCTTTATGGGCAACGTTCGTCGATGAAGTGATACGTTACAGGCCACGCAAGCCATTTTCAGGCTGCCTGCTGTTTGTTGATTTTGAGTTCCTAATCATATCAGAACCTGAACAGAAGGATTACACGCTGACGGCTTTATTGGAACGAATGAAATCCGTTAGCGAGAAAACATCGTCTGCCCTACCCGTCTATTTAATGATGTCTAAGCTAGATAAGCTTGACGGATTCAAAGAATACGTAAGCTTCAGTTCGCTTAAATCTCGCGTAGAGTTTCTTTCTATTCCATTAAAAGAAGCAAAAGGTGTCCTCACAGAGTACTACCGCGATAGCTATCAAAACTTGGTAAAAGTGCTAGAGGCGAATGCACTAGATTCCTCATCAACATCGAATGATGTTGGCGAAAAGCAAGCGATTCTATCATTTCCAAAACAGTTCGAGCTATGCCAAGCAGAAGTGGGGTATGTACTTGATCGCCTTTGTGAAGCCAACAGTGGCTTATATACTTTAGATCTACGCGAAATATTCTTTTGCTCTAGTTTACAAGGCGGTCGCAAGTACAACCTACTGGCAAAGAGTTGCAGTAACTACTTTAACTTACCAATCATTGCCTCTGAACATACTCATTTAACAGAAACGCCTTATTTCTCAAGGTTTCTCATGGACTCTCAAGTTTTACCTGAGAGTGACTTTGCCGGAGAAAACAAAACGTACCTCCGCATAATACAAAGACAAAGCCGTCTTGCGATGCTCACTTCTGTCGTTTTACTCGTGGGTGGCGGCTACTTTTTTGCAACAACGCTAGACAGCAACCTGCGTGTAATCAACCAGTTACTTGGTATTGATGAGACTAGTCAACTTGATCAAAATTCGGACTTCAATACCCTGCTAACTGATGCAAACAACTCTGTTCAGCCGTCTTACAATGCTTGGTTAAGTGGTTCTAAAGCGCTAGACGAAGAGTTATTACCATTGAACATTAGTCGTTTAGACGAAAGCACAAAAATCGCGTATATAGCCCTTCTGCAGCAAGTATCTCAGCGAATAATGCCAATTATCGAGAGCGGTTATCGGATTCAATTGACTCAGAATCTTCATGACGTAAATCGTGCGCTACCTTTGCTAAAAGGTTACTTGATGCTCAACGATCCTACTAAACGAGATATCAAGTTCCTTCGTAATCAAACACTTGAGGTACTAGACGGCCTTAGTAACCCGGAACTGGCTCAACAGACTATGGGTTATCTTGACGCTTATTTCCGTACTGAGTTTGCTCCTGTTAACATCAGTATGGACATTGTTCGTGCCACAAGACGCTCGCTCCTATCAAATTCTAATGTTGATCTTGTCTACGCAGGTATATTGAGCCAAGCGGATTCCATCGGTTTAGGTACTCTAGATCTACAGCGTGCAGTAGGGTTTGAATTTAGCAATGTATTTTCAACACCGAGCGACCGTGAAAGCTTGGTCATTGATAAAGCATATACTTCAACAGGCTTTAGTACCTTCTATCGACCTCGTGTAGATTTATTGTCAAAACAGGTTATCAGTGATAACTGGGTACTTGGGCTATCAAATCATGTAATCCCTACCCAAGAAGAGCAAGAAGCCTTCAAAGATCAAGTGCGTAAAAAGTATACGGATGACTACATCAGCTACTGGCGCAATGCGTTAAGTGAGCTCAAAGTACAGCACTACGACAACGTAGGTGATCTTACTAATGCCGTGGATCTAATTTCGGGGCCTTCGTCTCCTTTAACCACCGTTTTAAAACAAGTTTACGCGAATACACAGTTCTCTCCTGTAGGAGAAAAAAACGCCCTAGTTTCAAAGGTTAACCCTAAGTTGCTTGAGGTAGCCAATTCCGCTTCGGAAGCGGCAGAAGAGGTGCTAAAACCTGATTACTTGCTCATGAAGCGTGTGGAACAAGCATTTAACTTGTTAAACCAATTGCAAGTGAGTGAGACACCTAACTCACCGACACCATGGGATGAAACAATCGCCGCTCTAAGTCGCGTTCGTACCTACATGAAAGACATTGCCGATGCCCCAGATCCACAAATGGCAGCGTTGGCCGCAGCTCAGCATCGAATGAACAGTACTGATGCCGATCCGCTAATTAAGCTTAAACAGATAGCTCAAAAATCGCCGGAGCCAGTGAGAAGTTGGCTGCTTGGAGTGGTGAAACAAAGTTGGTCAGTGATGATTACCGAATCATCAAAGGGCATCCAAACTCAGTGGTACAGCGAAATATACTCTAAGTTCAGAGAGCTTGGACTTGGTAAATATCCGTTCGACCTGTCTGCAACAGAAGAGATCTCTATTGAAGACTTTGAACTTCTTTTTGCTTCGGGCGGATTACTAGACACATTCATACAAAAGAACTTCGCACCTTTTTATGACACAAACCTATGGGTACCAAAGCAGGTTGATGGCGAGACAATGCCAATTTCTCCCGCTCTTTTGGTCCAACTGCGCAACTACAATGTCATAAGAGATACGTTAATTAACAAGAGCACTAACCGTATCAATATTCCTTTTAGTGCCAAAGTATTAGACCTTGATTCAAGTGCTATCAGAGCCAGCATTAAGATTGCCGACACTGACATTAGCTACTATCACGGTCCAAGCCGAATTCGTGAGATGGAGTGGCCACCGCAAAATGGTGACTTCAATATTAGTATCACGATCCAAGATGTAACCGACGAAGGTAAACAACACGTTTTAAATAAGAGTGGTCAATGGGCGATATATAGATTGCTAGGTGATTCGTCCCTGACAAACACTCATAACGGTAGCTTCGTCAGTAACATAAAAGTGTCAGGAAGGGATTTGAGCCTTCGTATCACCCCACTGACACCGAAAAACCCGTTTACTCTTGCGGAGCTGTATAACTTTACACTTCCAGAGTCAATTTAATAAACATATAAGAATAAATTAGGCAGAACACATGATTTCTAACATGACTTTACAAGGCTTAGATAAATTGGATCGTAAAATACTTTCGAGCCTTTTATCGAACGGACGTCAGTCTATTGCAAATCTTTCTCGCAACATCGGTTTGTCACGTACCGCAGTCGCAGAGCGTATCAACCGATTAGAGCAAACAGGTATCATTAAAGGGTATACGGCTCAAATTCGCATAGAAAATGAAGGCCGAACAGCGGCTAGTTACCTACTTATTTCTTGCGAGAAAGGCAAGAAAAATGATGTCACCAATGCGCTCAAAGAGATTCCAGAGGTACGCTTAACAAGCGTAGTGGGTGGCAACTTTGATATTATTGCCCTGATCGAAGCTCCAGACCTACAGTCTATTCACCACCTATCTAACGAGATAGAGGCATTTAGTGGTATTCAAAAGCTCGACACAACCGTCGTACTCCACCAGCCTATCAGTCGTTAAAAGACATCTACTTGGTGAAAAAAGCCGCTCTTTCGAGCGGCTTTTTAAATGCTACCGATAACTTTAATTTTCACGTCTTTCTCGCTAGGGGTACCTAGCCATATGGTCTGCCCTAAACGATTCCCTTCCCCATGCCCAAGCTTATTCTCAGGCACAGTATCAAGGTTCACCGTTAATTTTAGATCCCAAGACATTGGGTCACGGAGGATGAAACGCATAAGGCCAACTAACGTATTGTGTAGCTCGCCGCCATAAGAAAACCGCCGAAACGTAGCAAAGTCGATATCGTCAATGCAAAGATTAAACTTACCATTTAAATCGGCAATACTTTGGCCTAAATGCAGGTTCTGACCTAGAACACAGTTCATTCTGTTGAGCTTGTTTCTCTGACACTCAGCAATACTTACCCTGCGATAGACCCATTCTTCTATTCTTACACTCTGAAGAGCAAAGTAGTGAGAAACTATCCCCGCAATCAACTTAGGAGAACGTGTACGAGTGGATAGTTGGTTGACATAGGAAAGTATTTTCGCCCTATCCAACTCCGCCACATCACAATCTTGCATCACACCAGACAGGCCAGCTAAGTGCAGTATTCTTCCAGAGAACGCGTCACTAGCACCACTTTGATACTGCACGTGGTAGCGATATTTCTTCCAGACTCTATAGAGTAAACTCGTATAACGATTGTGGAAGAAATCAAAAAAGCTTTTTACCGGATTTTCTTCTTCCTCTCGTCCAGCTAGTTTTTCGGTATAAGAAGCCGGGAGTGGTGAGCTAGCGCCATGCAATCCAAGAAAATTGGTTTCAATTCGGGAGTACTGCTGACCATTGCGCTCCATATGGACAATGAAGTCCATGTCACTCTTCGGGAAACTGAGTTTCGGCGAAACACTAAACTCAATACGTTCTTGGTGAAAGTACTTGTTTTCTCCAACCGCGGAAAATTCGCAGTCAGGAAGGCGCTGATAGTGCTTTTCAAGCAGAAGAACCGCTTGATAGAAGCTAAACTCATGGGAATCTTTGGATATTGCTTCAATCATAGTATTGTCTGTTGCCCGATTAAGCTTGCCCAGTTGTAGACTTCACCACTTGCTTCATCAAAAACCTCAAGTTCTGTAAATGAATTAACACTTGAATAAAGTCTGATGAACTCGTTGAGTACGTTCACCATCAAAAACATATCGCCTTCATTGACAAAGAATTTGGAGTTAGTAACCAATTTGAATTGGTTGCCTCGCACTGACACCCCCCTAAAAACACGATCGATCGGTTTCATTTCAGAAGAGATGATGCCATCAAGCCGATGTATTGAAGCTCGATGCGCTTGTCTATCTACTCGCGAATGGAAGTCATAGGTCGATAGCAAGACTTTAAGGACATCGATGTTGGCCAAGGACAAATAGTTCAACGACATGTTGGCGATTAGCTGCCATTGTAATTCCCCATTAACCTGAGGGCTGACGGATTGAGTAGGCTTTGTGATGTTCTCGAACGTAGCATATGTCGGCGACTTATGGGTCGTATATGTGACATCTCCTACGGACAATCGCTCGGCTAAGTCTGCATTACTGCATTGCAATTTCATCAAGACCGTTTCGGAGCCTAGATCTGCTATATCACTATTGTGGGTATGAAAAGAAATATATCGCTCTAAGCCGCGACCACTCACACGCTCCCCTACTTTCGACTTATAGAATTCGCGTTTATCTCGCTGATTGATTTGATGCTCAAAAGTCTCAAATTCAATTAGAGGTTTACGTCGACGCTCGTCTTTACTCCAACTCTCAACACTTTCGATCGAGTACACTTCAAAATGATCTTGGCTGGTACTTTGTGGGCGCACTTTGTATTCATTGCGTCGGTGTTCAAGCCTTATCGGATCACCATCTTTCTCGAATAAGTTGACCGCCGGCGTGCAATGCAATCTTAAATGCTTATCTTTTAAAACAACTTCAGAAGGCAATGCCCGTTTAAAGTGAAACTTGATATTTACGTTACTACGCTGAGGAACGCCTTTTAGCCAATCTAGTCCTTGAACATCAAAGAACATGAACTTGTCAGGTAATGAGAACAGTTCCTGGAGTAAGCGATAGCCAGCGAACGAGTTTTTACTATATGGAAGTAACGCTTCGTCTTCATCGAAACCAACCGGTTTAACAAATTCTGGACCAAGCTTGTGTTTATAACCGCCACCAACATCTAGCTCCACATAATCTAGATATCTGAACAACCATAGGAACACTGTGCGCGAAATATGAATTTCACCATGGAGATGAAGTCTTAGGGTATCCAAACCAATGCGGGAAAGCTCGAGGCCATGCTCGGTGGACAATGTAATATCAATCGTTGAGCTTGTGCGGCTATTGGATTGCTCAATACCAGTGATGGTAATAGGGTATAGGTCGACATCGTAGCAAGTGCGGAATAAACACTGAGTTCCTTCCACTTGCTCGCTCGCCATCTCAGCCCCTCTTTTCACCACCGTTTTTTCCGTGACACTTCCGGTATGAGGTTTTAGCTCACTAATGCACATAGAAGGCACCGAGCGCATATAATGAGGCCATAGCAAAGTCATTAACGACTGAGTCAGCTCCGGCAACTCGTCATCGATTTTTTCACGAATTCGACCAGTCAGGAAAGCAAAACCTTCAAGCAGTCGCTCGACGTCGGGATCAAACGTTCCTTCCGATAAAAAATGCGTTAACTTGGGGTGATATTTAGCAAACTCACTACCAGCTTCACGCAGATAAGTGAGCTCATCTTGAAAGTATTTACTATTGCTCAAGTGATACCTACTAAACGTTAAATTGGCCGTCAGTACCCATGTAGACATCGATCGACATCGGCACCTTTCCACCGTTATGAGAGACTTCTCCACGAATACCAAAGCCCAACTGCAAAGGGTTATGGTGGTCTTCGCGATAATGAACTTCTACACTCCGCAAGCGGGGTTCGAAACGCTCTATTGTTGACGTTATATTCTTTTGAATGTGGCGAACAAGGTTGGTGTTGTTGGAGAGAACATCATTAAAGTCTGGTAATCCATACTCACCATCGATCATCGCATTACCTGAGTGCGTGTTCAGTAAATCAGCCAGGTGTAAATGTATAGACTCAATCAAATGCTTATGAGAAACCACTTTCTCGTAGCAACTTTTGGGTTCACCCAATTCGATTCGCTCTAAAAGTCGATAACCTTTTTCCATACTCAGTCCTATGAAAAAAGCAGCCAGTGTTTGCTGGCTGCTTGATAATGCTCTACTAAGCTTATTGGTCTAATTTACCAACCAAGGATAGGTCGAAGCTTGCACCCATGTACTTGAAGTGAGGACGGACAGACATAGATACCTTGTACCAACCTGGATCACCCTCTACGTCAGACACTTCAACTTTCGCTGCACGTAGAGGTCGACGACCACGTACTTCCGCTGGCGGGTTCTCTTGATCAGACACATACTGACGAATCCATTTGTTCAATTCAATTTCTAAGTCTGAACGCTCTTTCCAAGAACCAATCTGTTCGCGTTGAAGAACTTTAATGTAGTGAGCAAGACGGTTGATAATGAACATATATGGCAGCTGAGTACCTAGCTTATAGTTCATTTCAGCTTGTTTACCCTCTGGGGTATTGGCAAACACTTTAGGTTTCTGTACTGAGTTAGCAGAGAAGAACGCTGCATTGTCAGAACCTTTACGCATAGTAAGCGCGATGAAACCTTCTTCCGCTAATTCGTACTCACGGCGGTCAGAAACTAGAATCTCCGTTGGGATCTTAGTTTCGATTTGACCCATTGATTCAAAGTTGTATACCGGTAGATCGAATACCGCACCACCACTCTGTGGACCAATGATGTTTGGACACCAACGGTACTTCGCAAACGACTCGCTGATTTTCGAAGCCATCGCGTACGCAGAGTTACCCCATAGGTAGTTATGGTGGCTATCTGTTACCTGCTCGTCGTAATCGAATGCCTTGATTGGATTGTCTTCGACAGAGTATGGTGTGCGAAGCATAAAGCGAGAAGTACATAGACCCACATATCGCGCATCTTCATGCTCTCTGAACCCGCGCCATTTCGTGTACTGAGGACCTTCAAATACAGACTTAAGATCTTTCAGGTTCGGAAGTTCTTCATAGCTATCTAAACCAAAGAACTTTGAAGATGCAGATGTAATGAACGGAGCGTGAGACATAGCACCTACATTGGCCATGTACTCCATAAGCTTAATATCAGGAGAAGAAGATGAAAGCTGGTAGTCACAGATCACTGCACCTACTGGCTTACCACCGAATTGACCGTATTCACGCGTATAAATTTGCTTGTACAGGCCAGATTTAACAACTTCTGGTGCATCTTCAAAATCATCCAGAACTTCATCTTTCTTTGCAGAGATCAATTCAATTTGGATGTTCTCTCTGAAATCAGTGTGATCAACAAGATACTTTAGACCACGCCAGGTAGACTCAACCGCTTGAACCTCTTCGTTGTGAAGAATCGCGTCTACTTGCTTCGAAAGTTTCTGATCGATTTCAGAAATCATCAGATCAACCAACGATTGGTCAACTTTCTCAGTATTGGAGCTGCTTAATAGCTCACCGATAAATGCTTCAACACCGCGTTTTGCGACATCAAACCCTTCATCACTTGGCTTTAAACGTGTTTCATTAAGAATGCTATCCAGCAGTGAATCGGAAGCGGCTAAGGCAGCTTCTTGCTCTGGAGCTTGTGCTTCTGCAGACATGGTATCCCTTATTCTTCTTTCGCGCCTTGGTCTTCACCAATGCTTAATTCATCCAATAGTTTCTTTCTCGCTTCTTCATCTTGAAGCACTGCCGCAATCTTCTTACGGAACGCAGGAACATTTCCAAGAGGGCCTTTTAATGCAACTAGAGCCTCACGTAGTTCGAGTAAGCTATTAAGCTCCGGTACGCTTTTGGCGATCGCTTCTGGCGAAAAGTCCTTCATATTTTGGAACGTTAGATCGATGCCAATCTGTGCACCTTCTTCGTCTGAAAGTTGGTTTGGCACATTTGCTTTAACATTAGGAGCATAACCTTCAAGCACTTCGTTGAAGTTATCCTTGTCAATGTTAATCGGAGTACGTTCCTCGATTGGTGTTTCATCTGCACGCGCAGTGAAATCGCCTACAACCATCATGCTCAGCGGCAGTTCTACGTCTTCTTGCGCATCACCTGTTGCTGGAACATAACGGATATTAATTCGCTCTTTAGGAGCCACCGAGCCATCACGTGACATAATTAGTTCCTTATCTAACTCTGTAATTAGTCATAAATTGCTTGCCACTCGTCGTATTTCGCAGGTAAAAGATCTTTGGTTCGATACAACTGTTTGAGTGTTTTACGAATGAGGTCTTCCAACTGCGACGATAAGTGGGGTTCCCAGCTAGCAAGGTCAAACTCCTTTTGTACTTCCCACCCTTTCTCAAGATACGGTAAGCACAAAGGGTACAACCCTACTGACTGGTAAGCTGCTATCAGTTGTAAATACAGCATGAACTGCCCTCGGCCCGAGCTATCAAGTTCTAGCTTTCGAGCAAGTTCTGCAGCACGTTCCCCTAGGTTTTCTAGGGTAATATCCTCCATCAGCGATGAGTCTTCTTCGGTGATAACAACCGTCTGAACTACAGGTTGTGAGCACGATGAATCAGCAACTTGAGTAGACAACCAACTTATTGTCGCTTCATCTGCAAATGGTATAGAATTTTTGAATTTTAGATCTTCGATGCCGGCTAAAGACTCAACGAAACGTTTGACCTCATGCTTGACCGCAGCAGAGGCTTCATCGAATCCAAGGTTACTCAACATTAAGTAGACCAAGTAGTGGCCTGTTAACCAAAATGGCGCGTCTGTGAGCGTTCTTTCCAGACGCTTGATCGTATCAATATCGCTCTCTTGAAGAGCTTTATCACGATACTCCGCTTGCTGGTCTGTGGAGACAGCAAGACTTAAAGGAGTCTCAAAGTTTTGATGATCAGGCAGACCGTCAATCTCATCCCAAGTCAAATGGCGATAAATACGATACGCAAGTGGATCACGTGGATCTGAACCAATCATGACTTCAGCCACTTTTTTTAGTGTACGTTTCGAGGCCGTTGGAGATGTAAAGTCGGTATCAATGTCGACTTCTTGGATCACAGGTTTACTGCTAGCCCCGGAAGTTAAACTTGCTTGAGTATTTTTCGGCGCTTGAGTAGGTTTAACACTTTCACCCGCTGACACGGATTCTTGTACACCAGATTCAACGGAGGCTGATTCTGTTGAAGGCGTATTCTGAACCTGCGAATCTTGTGGCGGCGTGTTATCTACAGCTTGTTGCGACAAGACGTTTAGCTGAGTGCGAATCTCAAAAAAGTCCGCTTCAGAGTCGTGAAACACGTCATCAAACAATCTTTGCACTTCTTCAATAGCAGTAATACACGCTGAAACAATATCCCACGGTTGAGGCTCTTCAGCTAGTTTGTTGCATTGCAATTTAAACTGATGATTTAGCCACTCTACGGCACCGTCTCTTGCACGCTTTCGTGTTGGGTATAAATCAGAGCCATATACGCTTAACGCCTTGCTAAGCAGTATTAGCCCTTGCTCGAGGCCTTGCAGTCCCGTTTCTTCACTTTGTGCTCGAATGAGGTAACAGATTGCTTTTAGATCTTTGCTGTGTCTTTCAAGCACTTCCGTCGCATGAGTTTTGACCAATACCCAATCAACCGTCTCACCAAAGAGCGAACCAAACTTTTTGACTTCAGCTTCCATCATTTCATAACAAAACTCATAGCGAGCATCTTCTCCTGCTGGAGAAGCGTCAGAAATTGGAGCTAGCATCTTATCTTGATCAATTGCAGACATAATTAACTCCTCACCTCTGAGAAGTAGTCTTTCAACGCGCTGTCCACAGCCAACGCACCTCTAGCTGGTTCAGAAATCTGATGACTTTTATCAATTGATTCCTTCGCCATGCTATTGAGTACTTCAATGACCTCGTTGAATGTCTTTGGTGCGTTCGTTTCTAAGTCAGCTAATGAGTCGTGCAACCTTTGTTTGTCAAAGATTGATTGCTCAGTAACGGTGCTAAATAAAATAAACTCACTTCTAGCAACAATCAGATCTTTTACTTTCTGGCTCAGCTCTGGCGTATTACCAAAGAATGCCATTGCCGATTGAGCTTGATTAATCGCCTTGGTGTAGTAGTGGTCTTTAGCATTCTTCTCTACCAAGTTGTTGATGTTTGAAAGTACTTTGGCTGGTAGAACTTGGCTATAGAAATACGCCTCTGACTGACTGAGCAACCAAGCGGCTTTTAGCTCTTCATCCGCAAGCTTTGCGTCACCGTTCAAGATCAACTTAGTAAGCTGTTGCTCTTTACTTCCTGACAACGCAGAAAGTTTCAAAGAATTAATTGATGCAGTATTAAGCCCTGCCATTACTGCAGTAAGCGTTTTATCAGCATATGGGAATAATGCGCCATCACTGATCAGCTTCTGCTTAAGCTGAACGAGCTCTTTGCGCAAGTCGACCAACTCCTTAGGTAGATCGTCAGCAAGAAGTTGATAGGATTGCAGTTCAGTTTGATTACTCTTGTACAACTTGGAGAGTTTTGTTTGCTGCACCTGATATGCTTCTCGATAAGGTGCCGTCGTGACAACATTTTTCTCCATGTCGTTGAGAGAGAATTCAATATCCCAAGGGGACTGCCCTAGAAATGAAGCCGTCTGCGCGGGCTTTATCACGCTCACTCCTTCATTAGAAGACTGAGCAGGGTTGATAATAGATTTCCACTCTGGTTGGCTTTGGTTGTACAAGTAGTTACCTGTAATGGCGACTACACTTAGTACTAGGCTTGCCTCAAGTATCTTAAAGCGCCCGTAACCAGATTTCTCATGCGGTTTACGATGAGTCAGTAGCAAATCAGCATTACGTAAGCTGCTAAATATTGGCGCATTCGATTTAGCATCAATCGCTTGAGTATCAATTCGCGCAACTTGCTGAGCAAAGGAAATTGCTGTGTAGCCGTGCCCTCTTGGGTTGTTAATGACTTCTTTGAGCAGTTTCCAAATATGATTAGGAATAAGCGGGGCACGCTTGCGATCTTTCAGTTGCTTATGCCACGCATCACCAAAAACAGCGCCCAAAAATAGGTGCCCTGTTAGCAAAGCTAATGAATAAACATCATCTTGAGGTTCTGTCGTCCCAGTCTCTAAATAGAGCGGAGAGGCGTAACTTAAACTGGCTTCTGAATAGGTTTCTGATTCGCCAATGTAGCGTGCAGCTCCGAAATCAATCAGCTTTACATAATCGCCTTCACTGACAAGAACATTTGAGGGTTTGATGTCTAGATGGCATATGCCTCGTGTATGCATATACTCGAGTGCACCAGCGAGTTGGTAAACCAACCATGCGATATGATCGTGACGAAAGCCTTTTGTAGAATAACGCTCCATTTTTTCTGCCAAAGACTCGCCTTGAATCCACTCGTACATCAGATATGGGCGCTCAAATTCATTACCAACTTTAATGAACTCGGCGACACTCGGATGTTGTGAAATTTCTAGTCTGCTGGCCTCATTAACCAACATCTTAGCTGCCAAGTCTGTCGCGTCTTCATTGACTACCTTGCAACAGATTTGCTTGTCTGGCTGACCTTTTTTAGCAAGATGGTAAACCGTTGTCCTACCGTTTTTCGACGGCAGTGTGTCTAGCACATCAAATTGTGAAAAAAGAACGTATTCAAGCTTTGGCTTATTCTTATTCGCCAAACGTTGTTCATTCTGTTTTTTTCTCTCAATGGCTTTTACAACCAACTGATCAATATATCCTTTGGCTGCTCCCTGCTTATCAGACACTCTGCACTCTTTAATCGAAAAATATTATTGAGCGCAGATAATATTTGCTGATATATCCCAGTTTCAAGGCTGGTATTAAAAACGAACAGTACACCTATTATTTTAGTTATTATTACTAGGTAATCTGCGTCTTAAACTTACGCTTTAACTATGCAAATTACCTAGTTTTATTATTAATAATATCAACCAAAGTAAATCGTGATATTAATGTAAGAATTTAGAAGTGATCTGAATCAACATGCTAGTAATTGCAGTAACGCCTTGTCACTCTTAAAACCAAACATCATAAGCGTTGTAGGATGATTGAAATGGTGGTGGCCTACTGCGTAAGAAACCAGAGCAAGTGCGGAAGAACTTCCCATAGTACCCCATAGTTCATTAATTAAGTGAGGCTGTTGAGGTTGAATGAAACGCTCGGCTTTTGCACCTAGAGCGAAACCATAATCTTCTGTATGTTCACGTAAGTTGGTCATGTCTGAATATACTTCACCAAATGATTCGATCTGGCGACTCGCGCGCTGAACTAGACGATACATACCTCTACGGTCAGAAACACATGGCTCAACGTCCATATAGCCTAACTGTGCTTTGGGCTTTAGCTTCAAGGTTTCAACGACGTTTCTACGACATAAGATTAAACCAGCGCCACCTTCACTTGGGATAATACCCCAAGGATTGTTGGTACTCATAACCTTGGCATGTTCGATCAAATCACTCATAGACTCCACTAAGGAATCGACAGAAATGCACATCATTGCATCATTGTCATCTAAGGACTTCATTGCTTTAAGTAGGAATGATGCACCACTAGAATGGACCACATCAATTTTTGAAATAAACCCCGAATAAGTACTTTCGCCTAGCCATTCCTGCATCTTAACTAACGAAACTTCATTAGGTACTGAGATAACCAACGGGATAGGTTTCAGTGATGGCGGTATTTGTTTCAGCAAGGAATCAAGTATCCCGCCGGCCAAGTCGCAGGCTTTATCAAACAGCGGCTGTGCTTTTGTGTAGTCGATCTTGGCGTACGTAAAGCGCTCAATACCGTCGTCTCCTTCCAGTTGCTCAAACCTCGCCAAATCCGCTTTCGCAACAGAGGTAGCGATTTCCAAATTCATACCTGTAGGAGAAACCACTTCCATTCCCAGCACATAACGGCCAGTGGAACCATTCATATTCCTAGCTCTCTTGTTGATTGATTATTGATGTTGATACCAACAAGTGTTCTTTGTCTTGGCACAAAAATGAAGCACTGTAACTCATTGATATTGTTTTATCTTCTGTATTTATAAATATGGTGTAGATCGCCATTGGAGCCTGATAGGATTCATCTTGAAATTTGGCGACTGCCGTATATTTGTCTTTGGGGATACGAAATGAAATCGTGTCATCATGGCAGAAGCCGCTCATCATCAACCGCTCACCACCAGCCAAATGACCTTTACACTGTTGGTCTTGAGGTGCACTCTGGTAAAACTTTTGGCTAAAATCTTGTGGTAGCAACGGCTTACGATTATCTATCCAATCCTCGTCAAATGTTCCCGCCAGTGTTTGGCGAGATTCAAAAAAAGGTGGCAAAGGGCCGAAGCCTGCGACGCGCAATTTGGCACCTGTAGCGCTCCAATCTTCGTTGGGATAAAACACCGAGGGCACTCTCTGTTTCAACAATTCATCTGTTGAACTCGCAATTCCTCCACCGATTCGATTACGAATGTCTCCACCAATTGCACAAGAATAATCAATGTCTTTTTCGACAAAAGGAATAGGCTGACTTAACGTAACGCTCCCGCCATGCTCTACCCAAATACGGTCGCCATGAATAGAAAGAGTTTTATCAACGTGACCATCAATGAGCACTCTGCACTCCTGTTTAGTCACCGGCTTTTTAGCGTAACTTCTCGCCTTACCAAACACCAAAACATCGGTGTTATCTTTTGTGTAAGCAAACTCGTGATCCACTTTCATCGCCGAAAATCCGGGCTCCCCTAGATATTGCGGGTCATCGTGAATGTCACTCTGAGCGAGCACACTCCAGTTATTCCCATCAAACTGCCACGTTCGTTTGCCTACGACGACCCATACTTCGCGCCCGTGCTCGTCACGTTGAAATCGACCTTTTACCGATAGCTCAGAATGCGGTTCAATATCCCATAACTGCATTGTTGCTCCTTAAATTGAATCGCTCGCTAACAGAAGGTGTGACTTTTAAATTGTGGAAGTTCCAATCTTGTTGATAAACGGGCATAACCATGTGCCAAGAAATGTAAGCCCTTGATTGGATGCAAAGTTGTCTCCAGAGCCACTTCCGGAATACAAAATCAATATTAGGGTCCCGCATAGCTGCTAACGTCGTCTCGAAACTAAGCGCATTACCGAGCCTACTCGGCAAGTTTTGCTTATGTTTGTCTTGTGCAACCCACTGGCTAAGTAGATCGTGTATGTCTTGTAGACTGTATTCGACCCCAAAACTCTGCGGTTCAATAGGCAGTCGGGAACCATATACAACATACAGCGCTTGAAGCCAGTTCTCAGCTTGATGCTCTTCAAGCTTCGATAGATTATCGAGCACTTGTGGAACCAGGTTGCAGTCTCCACTTAAGACAAAATCCACAGGCGCTAGAGGCGATTCAATATCGAACTCCATAAACTCTTTGAGTTCTAGCAACTTAGCGTATGTTTTGATTTTGGGTGACGAAATATGTTTAGCGTCAATACCAAAATTTCTGCGAAACCAAGTACTTCTATCACCTTTAGTAATAAGGCGTTCGAAGAGATACTGGTCACCTTGAGCATTCTCGTTAATCCAGCTGACGCCGTCTTCAACATCTTGTAATGCCAAAACAGGAAATGCTATCTCTGAGTCGATACATCCTGACTTATTCCAATGTTTAATCAGTGCAACGCTCAAAGTCTGTCGTAGACGTAAGCATTCAAAGTAAAGAGAAGCCGACTTTGCCTGCCCTTCGATAAGTTCTGCCAACACGTTGTCGAGAGAAGGTAGTGATGAGTGGGTGGCGATAAGCATCGCAGTGGTTGTATCCAGTTCTTCAAGATACTTCACCCCACACAATAGATTGTTTAGTTCATTACCAAACTCATCTTGAAACATCAGCCAAGTATAGAGGCTAGGCTCGACATCCTTTTGCTGATGTATTAACCCAGGCGCTAACCTATAGAAGGACAAGTACACTTGTTTTAGCTCTTCGATTTGCCGCTCTATTAATTGCAAATAGTCATTGTCTCGACTTGGGTAGCCTCTTTTATGTATCTGAACCCTTTGCCTAAGAAGAAAGCCCAGACTTTCTGAAGCCAGTAGCAGTTTTTCATTGCTAAAACTTAACCAATTCTCTGGCAAAGCTGAAAGCTCTTCAATCGTTCGCTCTGCTTCTTTTAAGGCTAAGTCAAGCTGTTGGTTGGTTATAGGGGCATTGAGGTGCTCTACACCGATTCTTTGTCGCATCTATTGTTCCATATCCGGCGTGCCATAGCGTAATGGCTATCAGTTAATCGCTATCGTTCCGCCCTGAATTTTCTGGGCTTTCTCTGCTTGAGAAGTGACATATTTGGCTTTCGTTGTAATGCGACCATCACGCCCGCTGTAACGCGTTTGCGTCTCACCGCTTCGAACAACAAGCTCTTGCTCCGTCTCAATGACAATCTTTTTAGCCCTAAGAACAAACTCTTCTGACTCATCAAGGATCGAGAAAAAAATGTCCGTCACTAAAGGTAAGCCCAAATCATCATTCAAAAATTCGATGCGACAACTGAGTTGGTTGTCGATCGCCATTTGCAGCTCACTGCTACGAAAGGCCCGGCCCAATCGTGCAGTCAGTGGCTGATTAAATGGGTTACCTTCAAAATCGACTCGGACACTATTGGTCGATTTATTAATCGCGACTATGGTTCCAAAACGCGAAAAGCAAGCCGTTGGTTTGGCTTGCTGATCCGTGATGGTTTCTACATGAATACGTTGATTTTCCATCATTAATTTATCGCTACGTTGCCACCTTTCACTACAACTTTATCGCTGCCTTCTATGGTGATTGCAGAGCCTGTCAATTTAATTGAACCATCGCTATTCATGACCAAAGAGGAGCCCCCTGTTTTCAAGACAATTTTTTCGCCACTGATTATCTGCGTTGCCCCATCAGCTTTGTACGAAGTATTACCTTTAACAGAAACCGTTAAGTTGCCGCCAACCGTTTGATTATCATCCGCGCCAACATCAGAGTTTTTCGAAGCCCCAACCGTTAAATTGCTGTTCTCACCTACATCAAGATCGTCATTTTTGCCAATCTTTGTCGTGCGATTATCTCCAATTTCTAAGTCAGAGTTGTTCTTTACATACTGGGTTTCATTCGCGTTGTAAGTGACACTGACATCCTGCTCAACAGTCTCAGTGAAAGTGCTGTTAACCTGAGTCGTTTTGTGACCATCAATGGTTTCTTTATGATCACCGTGGACATCATTTGTTTGGTGCCGAGCAACTTTCAGGAACTCGTCCTGACCAATATCTCGATAACGGTTGTTAAGCACCTTAGTCGACATGTCTTTTTGAGCGTGGATATAAACTTCTTCTTGATTCGCTTCATCTTCAAAGCTCAGTTCGTTATACCCTGCCCCTTTGTGTGTCTGAGTGCGGAAAGTCGTACGTGTTTTATTCTCAGGTAAAGAATAAGGAGGAAAGTGCAATCCATTGTAAACAGCCCCAGTAACCAATGGTCGATCTGGGTCGCCTTCTAAGAAAGTAACCACAACTTCATGCCCGATACGCGGCAAGTAAACCGCTCCCCATGTTGGTGCCGCCATTGACTGACTAACACGAATCCAACAACTTGAATGTTCGTCATTTTCGCCATATCGGTCCCAATGGAATTGGACTTTTATTCGGCCGAGTTTATCAGTGTAGATCTCTTCACCGGCAGGGCCTACAACTACCGCAGTCTGCGGACCATCCACAACGGGCGCTGATAATTTGGGTGCTCTGAACACAACATCACGCGGTATGCAGGAGAAATGGTTGTAGTAAGTGGTTGGCATACCACTTGTTTCATCTTCATGCACTTGAGGGTCTTGCCCAGTATGCACAACAGACAACATGATGTAATCGCGATTAATTTCTGAACGTGGGTGTTCGCTGATGTTGAAGCTATAACCCGACGCTAAACGCATCACATCACTACTTGCTTCGACTTGTTGGTTATCAACGATATGTTCTGACATCCATTCGGTTGTTCTCACCTGCCCCATAGCCGGATCAAAATAGCGCCCAGGATAATCAAATTGCTTGAGATCTTGGTCCAACTCACCCGCATTCGTCATTTCCTGAGGAATTTTAGGATGTTCATAGTTGTAGTCGGTATAAGTTACATGGCCCGTACGTACTCGATTCACTAACTCGAGATCGGTAATATGTTCTCTGTCGGCAACTCCTCCACCATCAGCATGGTAAACCACTGGCCCTAAGTAAGAAGAATTCAAAGGCGTGCTTAAAAGCGGCGCGATAGCATCATTACTATCGACAATCACCATAGTGTGATTGGTATCAGTATGCTCAAAGTAATACCACATACCGTGCTCAGACATGATTCTCTGCACAAAGTGAAGGTCAGATTCACGATACTGCAAAACGTATTCTTTAGGAGGATAAATGCCTGAAAGCTCAAGACGATAGTCGGTAACTGAAGCGTCATCTAGCACTTCGGTTATGATATCTGACGCAGATTTTTGCTGGAAGATTCGGCAATCTTGACGTTGAGTCAGGAACCATGCCTGAGGCACGAGTACCAACTGATAACGCGAAAATCGACGCCCTGAGCCAAGGTATCGTACTTCATTCACGACACCGTTGAACACTCGCGCAGCACCAACGCCTTGACCATAAAGAGTCAACGAACCTGCCTTACGAATAAGCTCATCAAACGAAATATCTGGATCAAGTGAAAGTAATGAGAGACTGATATGAAAAGGTTTAGAAAGCTCTTCGGTTACCTGAAAGCTCTCGACCCGAAATTCATGCCCACATCCAGGCACTTCAAATTTAAATTCTACGTCATTCACCATATCTTTTACCTGATACAAATAATGGAATTAGGGCCAACAAATGTTGGCCCTGAATCTTTGCACGAAAAGCGATTATGCTTCGCGTGGAGCACGCCAGTCGTCGTTACCTGCAGTACCACAGTTTTCGTGTGTTACTTCAATTGCGCGGTAAGTAAACTTAAGAACTTCTTCTGTCACGCGATCAGCCGTTGCTGCATCTTGACAGTGGTTCATGCGAGTTTGAATATCAACAAGTAGTGCATCAATCAATTTGATTGAGTAATAGTGCTCTTGCTTACCTTGCACTGATGTGCGGTAGAAGCGAATTACACACTCAGGTAGCTTCTCGCCAGATACAAGTGCGTTGAACAGAAGCGGAGAAGAACGGTCTTGAACTTTAGTTACAACTACTGGGCGGTGTACACGCTGACCTGTAGGCTGGCCGCTTTGTGGGTCACGTGGAACAGTTAGCACGTGGTCAAGCTCTTGCACTAGGAACTCATCAACGTGAGCTTCTTGCCAAGTGTTACCTACAGAATCTGCAGAGTAAGTATCTTTAGTAATGTGACCTTGAGTTTCACCGTTGATAGACATATATGCTGGAGTTGGCATCGCTATTTCCTTTTTTAAAATCTAAATTTGTTAAATCACCAAATCGCTTATCACCGCGACTGATTAATACTCATCAAACTCCATGCCAACTTTTAAAAACCATAAAATACAATAAGTTAGACAAAATTCAGCATTAACATCTAGTTTATTAATTACAACTTCTTGGATAAAAAAACAAAAAATTGAGCCGCAATAATAATAAATTGAATGAGATCTAGAAAGTGAAAATAACCACTAATTTTATTTAAAAATAAGTTAATTAGACTACCACTTTAGTGAAAGTGTCGGTGATTATATTTAAAATAACAACTTAGGGAATATTATTTTAAACAAACACCCTATTACATATATTAAAATCACCAAAAAATACTAGGCAAAATATCGCAGCTTAAAAAGAAGATCATCAAGTTTAGTATAATAGAGGCTATTTCTTTCCTCTAACTAATAACATAAGTATGATTAATATAAACCTCTCTTCATTAATACAGCGTCTACACCCAATTGCAAAAGTGGCATTAGAAGACGCTGCTGCACTCGCAGTCTCTGAAAAAGCAAACGAAGTTCAAATCGAGCACTATTTACTGAGTCTATTAGAAAGGCCAAATAGTGATTTCGACGTCTTATTAAGTCACTTTGATTGTTCTGAGAACTTATTAAGGCAATCAGTTCGATCAACTCTTGATACCAACGCTAATGGAAATGGTAGCAAGCCTGTTTTTTCCGCTTTACTGATCGAATGGTTACAAGAAAGCTGGTTAGTTTCTTCTTTAGATCTTTCCGAAACTCAAATCCGATCGGGTGCTCTACTTCTTACCTTAGTCAGTAACCCACTACGCTACGGACAACACGGCTATGCATCGATCCTCGAAGCCGTCAATCCAGACAGCCTAAAGCGTAACTTTGCAGAACTCACCAGTCATTCAATTGAAGCCCAAGTGACCACTTCAGAAACAACGCAAGCACGTGAAGATGGCTCTGCATTGAGCAAGTTCACCACTGATTTCACAGGTAAAGCACGCAAAGGCGAAATCGACCCTGTTTTCTGCCGTGACCAAGAAATTCGTCAAATCGTTGATATTCTTGCGCGTCGCCGTAAAAACAACCCAATTGCGGTAGGTGAACCTGGTGTTGGTAAAACTGCCGTAGTTGAGGGTTTAGCGCTAAAAATCGTCCAAGGTGATGTGCCAGATAATCTGAAGGGCGTTGAGCTTTATGGCCTTGATATGGGCCTTTTGCAAGCGGGCGCTAGCGTAAAAGGTGAGTTCGAAAAACGTCTGAATGCTGTTTTGGATGAGGTAAAAAATTCCCCGACACCAATCATTCTCTTCATCGATGAAGCACACACTCTTGTTGGAGGTGGCAACCAAGCCGGTGGAAGCGATGCAGCTAACTTACTAAAACCAGCGTTAGCACGTGGCGAAGTAAAAACAATTGCAGCAACTACTTGGTCTGAGTACAAAAAGTACTTCGAAAAAGATCCAGCTTTGGCACGTCGTTTCCAGTTAGTCAAACTTGACGAGCCTTCACCAGAGCAAGCAGCACTAATCATTCGTGGTCTACGTCCGGCTTATGAGAAGTCACACAACGTATACGTACGCGACGATGCGATCACCGCAGCGGCGGCACTTTCTGCGCGTTACATTTCTGGTCGTCAACTGCCGGACAAGGCGATCGATGTACTTGATACCGCCTGTGCACGCGTCAATATTAGCCTGAATGCCATTCCTGCTTCTGTAGAAACACTTCAACAAGAGCTTGCCGCTCAGCAGCGCGAACTTGAAGCGCTTGAGCGTGATGCCCTACAGCAAACAGGTGACAAGCATAGCCTTGCCGGTATTCCAGATCTCAAACTTGCGATGGAAGCAACCAAAGAAGAGCTAACAGAACAAGAAGCACAATGGCAGAAAGAGAAAGAGCAAATCCAAGAGATGATTGCTCTACGCTCTCGCCTGCACGAATTGGTTTGTGGAGAATCACAAGAAGAGGCAACTGACGAAGACGCAGAGCAAGAAGTTTCTCCATACGCAGAAATGGATGAAGAAGCGGTTCGTATCGCTATTTCAGCTTGCCAAGAACAGCTAGAAGCGATCCGCGGTGGTAACCCACTGGTTCACTTTGAAGTTGGTCCAGATGAAGTCAGTCATGTCATTTCAGACTGGACGGGCATCCCTATGGGTAAGATGCTTCAAGATGAAGCTGAAACGACGCTTAAGCTAAAAGATAGTCTTACTCAAGCTATCAAAGGCCAAAATTTCGCGATTGATGCCCTTTCAGAAGGCATTCAAACGGCCAAAGCAGGCTTAGGTAATCCAGATGCACCTACAGGTGTATTCCTCCTTGTTGGGCCAAGTGGTGTAGGTAAAACCGAGACCGCGCGCGCTATTGCCGATCAAATGTTTGGCGGTGAGCGCTTTATGACCACCATTAACATGTCTGAATTCCAAGAGAAGCACACTGTATCTCGCCTAATCGGTTCACCTCCGGGCTACGTAGGTTACGGTGAAGGCGGCATGCTGACAGAAGCCGTTCGTCAGCGCCCTTACTCTGTGGTTCTTTTAGATGAAGTAGAAAAAGCAGATCCTGAAGTTCTGAATTTATTCTACCAAGTGTTCGACAAAGGTACGTTGAACGACGGTGAAGGTCGTACTATCGACTTTAAGAACACGCTGATCATCATGACAAGTAACCTCGCAACTCATGAGATCGAGTCTTTAGTCAACCAATCAAAAGATATCGATGCAAACATCATTGCTGAAGCGATTCGCCCTACATTGAATCAGCATTTCAAACCAGCGTTATTGGCGCGTATGTCTGTATTACCATTCGTACCGCTTTCTGATGAAGCGATGACGGAAATCATTCATCACAAGCTAAACAAAGTCTCTGAGCGTCTACAAAGCCACCATAAGTTGTCTTTGAGCTACGAAGAGAGCTTAGTTGAGTTTGTATTGGGTAACTGTCGTCTTGCAGAGACAGGGGCGCGCAACATTGATGCAGTGATTAACCGCCAATTGCTGCCTCAGCTATCGACTCAGCTATTGGTGCACGACAAGGATGATTCACACACGCAAATCGCAGTCTCTGTCGATGAGCAAGGAACTCTCACCTATGCGTTCAGCTAACCATAGCGAACTGAGCAACGCCCTACTTGCGATCAGCCAATCTTTGGCTGATCGCAGCCAGTTGACCCAAACATTAGATGCCGTTTTAACTGCCGCGAGACAAATGACTCTCGCAAAGCACGGCATCATTTATGTTTTAGACCAAACTGGACAGGCGCTGATTCCAAGTACAGCTCATCACAATGACAAAGCCGTGGTATCCCACCCTTGGGATGCGTTACAGCTTGAGTCAGTCAGTGAAAACGATCCATTCAACTTTGCTGTACGCAATGGTGAAGTGGTGCTAATCAATGAACTGTACAAATACAACGGCTACGACTGCGAAAGCATTTATCAAACAGAGCAGACGCTCGGGCTCAAAAGCGAAAACCTGTTAGCTTGGCCTCTTATTGATAGCGAGACGAAAACCATTGGCCTGTTAGTACTAATGGACTTAAGCGTTATCGATAACGAAGCCGCATTAACGGAATTTTGTCGCATGGCTGCAAGTAATATTCGCCAAGCAGTTTGGTTAGAGCAGTATGGGCAAGTGATTAAAAACCTAAACGCAGACAATCAAGCCCTTGTACGTGAGAACACTCAACTGAAAAAGCGCACCCAGAAAACCTACCAAGGCCCTATTGCAGAGAGCGATGAAATGCTCAATGTCTTAAGTCGACTTGATAAGGTTTTATCGCTACCTGTAGATGTGCTTTTACGAGGCGAAACTGGCTCTGGTAAAGAGGTGATTGCTAAATACATTCACGATAACTCCAACCGTGCCGAGCAGCCTTTGATAGTACAAAACTGTGCAGCCATCCCAGAACAATTGCTGGAGTCAGAGCTGTTCGGCCATAAGAAAGGCTCATTCACAGGAGCAGATAAAGACAAGGTTGGCCTATTTGAGGCAGCAAACGGTGGTACGCTTTTCTTGGATGAGATTGGCGACATGCCAATGCTGTTGCAAGCAAAACTACTCCGTGTGCTTCAAGAACGTAAGGTTCGCCCTGTTGGTGCGAGCAAAGAGATTGAAGTGGACGTGCGAGTTATCGCAGCAACACACTGTAATCTAATGCAGCAGATCAAAGATGGCGGGTTCCGCGCGGATTTGTTCTACCGCTTAAATGTGTTCCCCATTACGCTGCCTCCTTTAAGAGCACGTAAGTCGGATATCATTCCGCTTGCGGAGCACTTCGTTCAGCACACCACCAACACGTTAGGTTTACCACAAGCGCCCGGGTTGAGTGCCAACGTTCGTAAGCAGCTTCTGGCTTACGCTTATCCAGGAAATGTCCGCGAGCTTAAGAACATTATCGAGCGTTCAGTTCTGCTGTCTGATTTCGAAACCATTACGCATATTGAGTTTGGTGAGCAGATCCCAGAAGAACAGGTAAGCATAGCTGCTGAAGTTGAAGCGCCACCTTTAGTGCAATCTTCTTACGAATCCGTACACGCTGACTCAGAAGATGGGGCAAAGGGCCTTAAGGAAGTAGTAAGCCAATATGAGCGCACGGTCATCTTAGACTGCCTAAATGCTTGTAACTGGCACACTAAACGCGCCGCTGAGCAACTCTCTTTACCTTTAAGTACACTCAACCACAAGATGAAGAAATACGATATTTCTGCTGCGGGTTGATGGGGAACGGGAAGAGTTTAACTTCTGTTTTAAGTGATACAAAAGAAAAACCGCCCGAAGGCGGTTTTTTTATTTGTTGAGAATGGATGCTTCAATGATAGTTGCCAAGTATGGGTCTCTTATCCACGTTACTAAACGTTCTGTACGCTCTACTGGTTTCAGTTTTGCCCAGTTAATATACATATCTTTATCAACTTTATAGCTTGGGTCCTCACAATCAGAAAAATAAGATAACTCATCTACATTTTTGTACTGCCTGCCCAACGACATCTCAAAGCTTCTAAGTTTAAACGGCGTTTTTTCCGCTGTATTACGTTGTACTAGAGAGGACACCTTTAGAACTGCTTCTTGGAATCGACCAGATGTCGAAACAACGGGTCCAAATGGTCGAAGCCCCTTGATTTCTTGCCCGTTCAGCGCTTTAAATGCGAGCTCGAAACGAGACGCGTAGACCACCTTACCTTCGAAATCTTCATCTATGTCTATGTTGGATAGAGCCTCAGAGACAAAATCTGCATCTATATTTTTGTTAACCACATCGCTGCCATCTAGCGTCCATTTAGAACCTTCTTTCTTTAGTATCCCAATATAAGTAAGGTTACTTAGATACTCAGGACCAGCGGTAGTTTCAGATCCGAATACGGCTTCATTATCAAAAGTGGTAGATAGCTTTAGTGAAACTGGAACACTCTGCCATTCGAGGTTTTGTCCCTCATACGACTCTTTTCTGTGCTTGCCACCAATAAGCATAACTTCCATAGCGAATGACTTATTCGAAGTCCAATCAAAGCCTTTGAGCTCATCTGCAGTAGTGAACATACTGTCTTCGTTCATAAACTGTCGTTTATTTCCGTAGTTGACCGCAATCGCACTGTGCTTAATGTCATCGATAACAGGCTTAGTCGGGCCTTTATGAACTTTACTATGTAAGACAAAATCTAGCGTTAACAAATCTTTCTCTGACACACTATTTCCGTTCGCAATAAAGCCCGATTTAGCAGAGAGTGTATAGTTATGGTTTGTATCGACTCCTACAGGAATCTGTCTAGGTGACGTAATAAATCGTCCGACTGTCTTGTCCACTCGTACTGGTAGCTTATAGTTGCTTCCAGATAGAGTGAACTCATAGGTCATATTTTTGAAGCCACCGCTGTTTACATATTCTTTGAGTACATCTTGTTGGGAGTCAATTTTTATCACCTGCCCAAAAATCGGACCGAGAGCAACTTTAGATAAGTAGCCGCTATAATCGACTAAATCGTGCTTGGCGATCAAAGGCTTCACTCCAGAGAAGACATCATCACCAAAGTAAAAATACGGTTCAAACTCACAACCAATAAGGACTTTACCGTCTGCTTTTTCCGCCTCAAAAAATTCGGCCAACTCACCTTTGGGGTCTACACTAAATTCCTCGTGTTTCATCGGTTTGAACATCAAATTAAACTTAGGTCCACTGGTATTAAGTAAACCGTCAGTGCGCTGATAAGACATCTCACACTGAAACACATTTGACGTCATCTGTTTCAGACTTTGTTTGCCTAACACCATTTGCCACTTCAAACGGTGGAAAGGCGATAATCGCACCTTTTTATTTGCTTTTAATCGTACCTTCCCCCACTCATCAAAGGTGACCCATTTGGAGTTGTCATGAGGCTCAGAGACTAATAACCTAACGAACCCTAGGTCCTCTTCTGATAATTTTTTAGACTCAACATTAAATTGTGTAGCAAACTCGACTAAGCCTCGTTGTTGATCACGATTATAGAGCTTGTCTTGCACAGGAAACGCGACATTAAACGCCCCAGAAACATCTTTCCTTTTTGGAGCAATATAGTTGGCTTTATTACGAGTGATGACTTGTTCAGCGATTTCTTCACCGTAACTTTCAATTAGTTGCTTGTGTCCCTCACGACGCATGAGTTCTTGGAGCCACAAGTTACACAAATTTTCTTTTAACTCTGTGTTTAATACCCAGCCATCGGTTTCGATATATCGCTGAATGTATTCATCGATGGCTAGTGTTCGCCACTGTTCTGTGAACTCTTGTTCGCCCTCAGAACAAGCTCTTTGAATCAAAAGCACCAAACCATTAATAGCAAGTGCACGGCGTTGATAGCGCTTAATCAACTCCTTTGCACCCGTAGCTTTTCCTAAGTGCTCAACTAACGCATCTGAAGACGTAAAATACAACTCAGTCAATTGGGTATCAATCTCAGCCAATGAATCAATAATTTCTGTGGTTTCATGGCTAAGTTGTTCAATTGCAGATATGCTTTTTCTAACTTCGTTGTAGGAAGACAAGTAATAATCGAAGAGCACAGAGTCTAGCAACTGGGCGCCACTCATCAGCATTTTCCCGCCTTCTTTGACAACGAAAAAGCCTCTTGCTGCCTGTCCTATTATCGGAACATAGCAAGCCATACCAACGATCATCTCGAAGATAGCTAGCTTGAGCTCTTTTGCAATTGCTTCTTCTCCCAAGTTCGCATCTAACTGAGCTAAACGCGCTTGCTCCATAGCCTTAAAGCCGAGTCGACTCGGTGGAATTCTCGCCGCAAACTCTTGTAGATAGATTCGAACTTCAACACGTCGGTTAATATTAAGTTGCGCGTTTTCGCGTTTGATTTCGTTGTTTGGTACCTCGACTATCGGTCGACGTTCGCCAAAAAATCGAATATCACTGACTGAAGAAAAGAACTCAGCAACATGCTGCGCTCGCTGTTGCGAAAGGTTTTGGTTATATTCTGAATCACCGTTTTGACAGGCATGCCCTTCGATTTCAACAACGGCATTGGGAATCTTAGATAGCTCTTTATCAACAGCAGCCAAATACGACAAGTGCGGGGCTTGAACCTGGTTGTTATCAAAAGGAAAAACCAAGCGTAAACCGGCACCTTTATGGTCTTTAACAAACATTGCACTGTCTTCAGCAACGTCATTAGGAATGCTGTCATTAAACGTTACATTGTCGCCTAACTTATCTATGATTTGCTTAAGTAGTAATTCCCCACTCTTGAGACTTTCTTTCCAGACTGGTACCCAGTTCAGATAATCGCGTGATACCTGCTCAAAATAACTTTTCCTGAGTTTAGCTTTCTCTTCTGCTAAGCGTAATTGCTCGCTTTTGTCAGTGACCTCTTTTATCTCATAGAAGGTGTTGATTGCATTGAGCCCTGCACCAGCAAAGGGCGACAAAAAGCTTTTGATACTACCGTTACCTGTCAACCAAGTTCTTGCAGCACTCCCCGCCACAACGTGGGCATTACCATTTCTCGCAGGTTCAATAACCTTGGTAAAGAACTTACTTTTGTCAAACCCCTTCTCTTTGAGGAGCACTTTTAAGCCCACTTGTGCTGCACGCTCAGATCCCGATGCTGCTTGGCGTAAATCTTGAAGAGTTTGGTAAGCTGCTGCGGTAGCCGATACCCCAAATGAAAACTCCAATGCAGAAATCATGGCTGGAGGTAATGCACCCTTGTCTACTTGCCCCCAAAACGTGTTTGCTAAACTCCCAATCACATCATGTTTACTCGATGGGTTTTGATGAATATTAATGCCAGCATTAACCAAACTTGGTGTAACTTTTGTGCCAATCTCCCACAGCGCAGCACTCATACTGGCAGTAGTTCCGCTATTCTCTAGGTTTTCAAGCTCCCCCATTCGGAAGGCTTGTAGAGCTTTAAACTGCGTAGGAAATTGGTATATCAAAGACTCTTCAAGTGAGATCATGTCGCCCGCAACAACCGCAATCTTACCAAACGGTGTAGTTTGGCTAAGCGTGATGTACTCTCGTAGCTCGTAACTGACTTTAGTAACGATACCGAAATCATCGTACTCTTTGGTTACATTGGTGGCATTCTGCGCAAATTCGGGAATTTCACCTCCAAACTTCTGGTCGAAAATCACCTCAATGGTGTACATGCCATTAGTAAAAACGTCCGACGCCAACGGAAACAAAGCTATTGGACGACGCGAAACGCTGGTTTCATCAAGTTGTGCTTGCGTTATGATTTTTTCATCTTGCAGGTTGAGATGCTGTCCGCTCTCATCATCAAAACGAGTGACTTTAACAATTGCATCAGCATACTCATGTGTTGAAAATGCTACGGCGAGAAATGAGAACGTGGGCACGATAAAACCACGAATTGGCTTGTCTTCAGGAACAGAGTCATACCATTTGTTATATGTAACTTGCTCATCAGTTAGTGCTTGAGTGCCGGCTTCATATTTAGGCCCGAGTTGTGAGCGCTTTACTTCTGTAACAGCGTATTCCACTTTTTTTTCTAGCGAGTTCAGCGCTTGATCCCCGTCATACCCCTTTAGCTTTTCTAAGATAGAGGCAAGGTCTGCACACGCCTTTTTGATTGGGCGAGCCTTACTCTGCGCACCAATCGCCAACTCTGTAAGCATTGACCATTCTGGAAAAGACAGCTTGTACGTCTTCTCTGTTAACTTATGTACTGGCGAACGCAGTGTCAAAACCTGATTGATATTGTTTTTTTGATTTTTCTGCGTTGAATCACCGAGTACATGTAAACGGCCTAAATCGTCTGTCGCCCAAAGGGCTGCGCTTTCCTCACCTAAATTTATGGCAATGGGAAGCCGTGACATAGGGCGAACATTTTTTAACGACTCAATCACTGTCAAATTGTCGCCCAAATTTACATCAACATACTCAGAGCCTTTTTTGCCATCAACAGTGGGATACTCAACACCAAACAAATAGATGTCTGTCGGTAAATGCTTAAAGTCATTACTCATCGCTATATACCTCCAGAAAACGCCCACCATTAGCATCAGCGTTGTAAAGTACAGGTGTTTTTGCAATTCGACCCGATTGAACTACTTTCCAGCCTTGTGCGCCTTCGCCATTCATCTTATATCGGTAATCTGGCCCATAACGCCTGATCATTATTAAAGCTGTGCCGGTTTGCGTCTCATTGCCGTTGTTACTAATGTTGTCAACTTCCGCATAAACTTTCTTTTCATCACCTTCTCTTGAAAACGCAAGCCAAGTTTTATCCTCAACGTTGATCAACACTTTACGGTATGAGTTTACCGCCCATACGTACTTTCCGTTAGGACTTATGGCTGTTTGTACATAAACACGTTCCTTAATCGATTTTTCTGGTTTAAATTCGTCCTCAGGGAAAATTTTATAGAGCATTTTTAGAGTCTTGGCGTCGAACACAACCACACCCAAATCGCCGACATAAATGAGCTTACCGTCAACAATGACAGTAGATTCCGAAATATCGACATCTACCTCTTCTTTGGTTCCCGTCGCAAGTGTGTATTTAAAACGTTTAAAACCATCTGAGAAATAGATGTAGCTAGAATCATCCGCCCAGACCAAATATGGTTTGGTACTCGCGCTGCCCAGTTGAATGGTCTGTTGCGTTTCTAAGTCAAAGATCGCCTTTATCAAAGGCCCACCAAAACTATAGGCATAAGCCACATAACGATTATTGGGGGAACGACTCGTTACATAGTTCTGTGGTGACGCTGTACTTGGTATATCATCTGTGACTAAGCGTAAATCTGTCCCATCAATTTTCATGCTCCAAATTTTGTAGCCATTTTCGTATTCATTTACGAGAGGGTCTCGAGAGCTGACATTATTCCACCAAAACTGAATTCGAGGTTTGTCATAGGAGCTTGCATCAGATAAATCTTCACGAGGCCACTCTTTTGCACGGCGAACCGCGTAGCCCGGTTTGACAGGAACCGTGCCTGGATATTCTGGCTTGGACAGATCTTCAGAGTAAACAATAAAGTTGTGCTCACTTTGCCATTGGCAGCGTGGTCCTATCACTTCTTTACGTTCAAGTGATGTCGCTTGAGCAACGTTATAACAAGCCTTTTGAGCCGGTTCTTTTTCTGCGGTTTGTGTTGTTGCAACATTCGAAGCTTGATTACTTTCGTCACCACAGCCTGTTAATAACATAGCTGTCGAAAGAAGCATGATACTTAACGTTGTTCGTTTCATTTTATAATAGTTCCGTAAGTTCGATGTCTTGATAAATTACTGACATTAATACCGTTTTATCTGAGTTATGAGATCGACAATGACGGGTTAGATTGACCCTTTTAACTTCTGGTAACCAACCACTAAATACAATTTCTTTACAGTACTGATCCACAAACTCAGCCTCGCGCAAAAAAATCTTTTGGTTCCATGTTTCATCAACACACGTCAGTTGGAAATAATCATCCGGTTGATCGCACTGAGGGTTACTTTTATACGTGATTACAATGCCTTCACTTGGGGAGTTAACAACAGCAGCAGCAACACCTTGCTCGTTTTGGCTGATGATATTGTAATCTGATTTGCTTGGCACTTGAGTATCTAGATTCGGCAGCGAAATCACAGGTTCGGAGCTCGCATCAAAGTTGTGAGCGGAAGAATAATCACTGAGGTTAACTTTAACCGCTTTTTCATTATTCCCACTCTTTAATTCATTGAGTTGCTGAGTATTGAGCTGAGCCCGAGAATAATAAAGGGCAATATCACTTTGTACACTACCGTTTATTTTGTATGGAAGCCAAATATGAGGCAAAGGAACACCAAGTGGCTCTCTCTTTGTTTTACTTCCAGCCTTAAATGGACTCAATTCGGTTTGAAGTAATTCTGTGTATGTTTCGCCTTCGTTGGGCCAACCCGCGACCACTACCTCAATTTCTTCTGCAGTAAGACCAAAAACACGGGCGCAAGCATATTCGTCCAACACACCCTCATAGACTTTTTTACCGTCTTGGTACAACTGAAACGCTTCCCCTGACAGAAATGCTTCGGAGTCTTCATCATATAAGCTGATATCGACCGATCTTTGAGGCGAGGACTTAGTGCTTTGGTAGAGTGATAGATCGACATCAGAAAAGCGTCCGTCGTTTTGAACTTGGATTTCTCGCCAAACTTCTGATTGCCAAACGACATAAATGTAACCGCGATCGATAGATACATACCCTGAATCACTCTTATGAACAGGAACCAAAGGCACTAACACGTTATCCCACTCATCCATCTGAGTTTCTTTATCAACGGGCTGCAGGTCTTCTGCCAGTTTAAGCAAGATTGGCTGTGGTTGGTCAACACATGGGATTTTGATGTAAAGTGTTTTGCCTTCTGTTTCTAGATCTTTAAATGTTGCAAGGCTACGGTGTTTGTTTTCAGTATCCGCTTTTCCTACCGTGACTTTTTCTTTTTGAGCTTCAGTTTTTCCCAACATCAAACAGGCTGCATTGCTAGACCACTGCCCTGCAAACTCGACAACAATTTTATGTTCTGGACTTGGCTCATAAGGTACGTGTGTGTAATTGCGAACTAGCGCGACGTCGTCCGTTACCTGCTTGTAAGCGGCTTTGTGGACTTTGTTTTCAGTCGAAGAAGACACAGAGTCAATAACAGCTTTAAGCCTAGGGAAACTTTGCAATTGAGAATCGGTTAGTGGCGCTTTCCGGGAGAAAGTTGATAACCCTACCCAGTATCCCTTCCCTAACTCAGCTCTGATCGCAGCCAACAATCCGCTTGGTGACTTTTTAGCAGAGAGTGCGATTTTTTGCGCAAACTCTTTAGGGAGGTTTCTCAGGATGTCATCTGAATGTCGCAAACGCGAAAGCTGCCCTATACACTCATCCGGTGTAAGAACATAGGATAGCTCGTTGGACGATAGCTTCGAGCTTGGTATAAATTTGCAAACTAATTGCATGTGAATTCTCCACAACCGACATCAAAAATAAGGTTGCGGTGACATTTAAGCTGATAAGGCTTACAGGTACGATTTGGTGGAAAAATAATACTAAGTTATCTGATTAAATTCAATTAGATGCATCAATAAGAATTACCGACAAAATAACTGGAGAAAAAGTTAAAGTAACCACAAAATCCAACTTAATAACCAGAAAAACCTCACTTTCCACCTTCAACTAAACACCTTCTTCATATAAATCGTTTTGGTGACAATTCTTTAATTATGAGCAGAAGGTAACAGTTCATGTATAAGATAGGAAAGTGGGTCACTTAGCTGAAGGCAATCTGAGCAAGTAATCACTCATTGCGCAGCTCCTTTAAACCAAAGACCATCATTTGCCAAGCCATTATATAAGCTCATATTTGAGTTAACACCTATTTCGCCAGTACCTAGCGCATACCATTGCCAACTTATCTGTGTTTCGCGATCGACGACTGTCATGCGTGACACTCGGTCATGTGCACTGAATCGAGCATCTTTGCCCAATATTCCTGAACCCACATATTCGGTTTTTTCGTATTTTTGGACAGTTTCATTTTCAATATCGAAAAAGAATCGATTTTGATCATTTTGCCCCCAAGCATATCGACCTGTTGGGCTGATCGAACGAAACTTAAGCCATTCCGACTGGTTAATCTTTTCGTTCGGTTTGATACTAATGTACGTTCTTTTATCAGTATTAAAATTTCGTTTATACAAACCGACGGGAGTCAATGAAATAACTCTTTCGTCGTGTAAAACAGCTGCAAAGCCGACCCCAAAATCAATCGCTTCAATTTCGCCAGTTTCAGAATCCCAACGAGCGTTATCAACGTCAAAATTCTGCCCTGGCATAGTATGAAAATACAAATAACGGCTATCCTCTGACCAAGCCATGCCAGGAGAGCCTCCTCCAATTAATCGTGTTTTTACACCCGTTTTTAGGTCATAAACATACTTGCCAGTCCCTCTATCTATCCAAGCAACATAACGCAAGTTAGGTGAGCGTCGAATAAGTGCAATGCCATCAACCTTGGTATCTGGCACCACTAAACGTAAATCTGTACCATCCGTCTTCATGCTCCAAATCTTCAGATTCACCCGGTCATCATCATCATTGTCCCATGCAAACTGAAAACGCGGCAGGTCATAAGAGCTAGCATCATTAATATCTTCCTTAGGCCATTCATCTGAATTGAAGACATAGTATTTAGGAAACATGCCCGGCATTGGTGTTATTTTGTCATCGGACACCCAATTCTCATTGGTCACTGCCGATTCCATTACGTAGTAGTTATTCTCACCGACATAAACGCGATCTGGATGTTTATCTTGCTCTGTTTGCGCAGAACTCGAAACAGGGGAAGCACTCTGTTGAGATTGGTCATTACAACCAATGATTGCTAAGCCTAATAACGTGATTAGTAGTGTTTTTTTCATTTTCTAGCCTAATAATCCTCGCCCCAAAGGGCTGCGCTTTCCTCACCTAAATTTATAGCTATGGGAAGTCGTGACATAGGGCGGATATTTTTTAACGACTCAATCACAGCCAAGTTATCGCCCGAATTTACATCAACATACTCAGAGCCTTTTTTACCATCAACGGTAGGATACTCAACACCGAACAAATAGATATCTGTCGGTAAATACTTAAAGTCATTACTCATCGTTTTCTACCTCCAGAAAACGCCCACCGTTAGCATCGGCATTATAAAGAACTGGGGTTTTAGCTACTCTTCCAGAATGAATCACCTTCCATGACTGAGCGCCATTTCCATTCATTTCATAACGGTAATCTGCCCCATAACGTCTTATGGTTATTTTTGCTGCTCCTCTCTGTGTTTCATTACCGTTGTTACTGATATTTACAACTTTCGCATAAACGTTCTTTTCCTCCCCTTCGTCAGAGAACGCAAGCCACGTTTTTTCCTCAACGTTGATCAACACTTTTCGGTACGAGTTTACTGCCCACACGTATTTTCCATTAGGGCTGATAGCAGTTTGTACATAAACACGTTCCTTAATCGTTTTTTCTGGCTTAAATTCGTCCTCAGGGAAAATTTTATAGAGCATTTTTAAAGTCTTGGCATCGAAAACCACCACACCCAAATCGCCGACATAAATGAGCTTACCGTCAACAATGACCGTAGATTCTGAAATGTCGACATCTACTTCTTCCTTGACTCCTGTCGCGAGTGTGTATTTAAAGCGCTTAGAACCATCTGAGAAATAGATGTAACTAGAGTCGTCCGCCCAGACCAAATATGGCTTAGTCCGCGCACTCCCTAGCTGAATGGTCTGTTGCGTTTTTAAGTCAAAAATGGCTTTTATCAGAGGCTCTCCATAACTGTATGCATAAGCCACATAACGATTGTTAGGTGAACGACTCATCGTAAAATTCTGTGGTGACGCCGTACTTGGCATATCATCCGTAACTAAACGTAAATCTGTCCCATCAATTTTCACGCTCCAAATCTTGTAGCCATTTTCGTAATCATTTACGAGAGGGTCTCGAGAGCTGACATTATTCCACCAAAACTGAATTCGAGGTTTGTCATAAGAGCTCGCATCAGATAAATCTTCACGGGGCCACTCTTTTGCTCTGCGAACAGCATAGCCTGGTTTTACGGGAAGTGTACCTGGATATTCAGGCTTGGACAGATCTTCAGAGTAAACAATAAAGTTGTGCTCACTTTGCCATTTGCAGCGTGGTCCGGTTACATCTTTGCGTTCGAATGACGTTGTTTCACCAACATTGTAACAAGCCTTTTGAGTGGGTTCTTTTTCTACGGATTGTGTTGTTGCAGTATTCGAAGTTTGGTTACTTTCGTCACCACAGCCTGTTAATAACATAGCTGTCGACAGAAGCATGATACTTAACGTTGTTCGTTTCATTTTATAATAGTTCCGTGAGTTCAATGTCTTGATAAATTACTGACATTAAGACCGTTTTATCTGAGTTATGAGATCGGCAATGACGGGTTAGATTGACCCTTTTGACCTAAATAAGAGATAAAAGGTTTTTACAACGAATGTCTAGACACTTTAGCCCTAGCCATGATTACGCTCCTCTAGAACTGTTTTTGCTTTTTCGATGTCAGCGTATGTTGGTAGCGGGTAGAGTGATTCACTCCAATTATCCGCCTCTTTATGCTCTATCACATAACGACTAAAGCCAAAACCAAACGCAGATAGTCTTTCTCCGTTCACACCATATGTATATATCATCTCTGTAGTAGGGCTATTGTCGATCGGTTGGCGTAACACACGGGTAATATTTCGACCATGCGCGGGGACGAACCACATATCACCGCCGTTGAAAGCCAACAAATCAACTGTAGCAGGGAAGTTACCCATTTTTTCAGATGGTCTTCCCGAGCGGTATGCCGCCCCCCCAAGGCAATAAAAGCCATCTCCATACTTTCCGCCCCAAACATTACAATCGTAGCTATCCGGAGTAAAATCACCGCGATCGACCAGTTTTAAGGTTTTGGCATCGAACACAAATGTGTTACCGCATTTTGGAACAGCACTCTCCCCAAAAGTTTCGAGATACTCCTCTTCCTCTCCTTTACAGCCAAAACCCGCCAAACCGGGTTCGTAACTAAAATATATCGCTTGCTCTGACTGGCTCATATAAGGCTTGGCAAAAGAGGTCATGTAACGTGCGTCTGGACCATTTACATCGGTAAACTTCACTACCTGCTTTGTACTTAACTTAACTAGCAGAAGTTCATCTCTTTTTTTCACAACAACTTGTGTGCTGTCCGTATCCCACATAATGTCGTGACGAGTTGAACCATATTCCTCACTAATGTTTGTTACTTCTCCGTTATCTAGATCGTACAACACAGTGCTATTTTTCTGAGGGATAACAAGGTAGCGGCCGTTGGGCGACCGTGACATATATTTCGCATAATCAGTCGTGCTTCTATAAACAGGCGGAGGGCCCCCCCCCTAAGGGATCAGCAATTGAGGATTAGTACCATCAATGCTCAATGCCCAGTAACTGACCTTTGATTTGTCTTCTCGGTTTTCGACCGTAAACAGCACCTGAGGGAGTGTCACATCCTCAGTATTCCAATCAGCAACTTTCTGATTTATTGGGAGTTTAAATTCATAATCATGAAGCCAACTCTTAGTGTCTCCTCGATTTGTATCCAACCAATCGGCTAACAGCTCGATTCGAGCTTTCTCATCAAAATAGGGTTTAGTTGCTATGTAACCAACGCCTGCGACAACAACAGTCGTCAAACTCAAGCCGAGTAATATTTTCTTTTTCATTCTTAATCCATTTTCTAATTGGGTTACAACGACCAATCCATCACTAATGTCTCAAAGCGTTGTTTTTCTTCTGTTGTCATACATTTAGTCTTATCGTTTTGCTGAGCCTTTGGTGGACGTTCCAAAATCCACTCGGAATAATGAACCACTGTTTTTTCATCCACATTAGCAATCACGGTGTTACTCTGGTCGTAGCTGCGAACTATGGCTTGTTGGTCGCTCAGCCATGGCATGTCATCCTCGGTAATTTTGTGGATGGCGGCACTGTCTACATCGGAGGTGAATTGTTGTGCACTGAAAGACTGTTCGTCGCTGTAACTGCTTAATTCATCTAACGGTGTGCTTGATTTCTCGAGCAGAGCAGCATCCGATTCTAAAGCTTCAATTTGGGCAAAGCGCTTTTGTTGATAATGTGCATCATTCTGTGAAAGGAACTCTCTCACATCCCTTCTCTGCGATACTGAAGAAAGCACCAAACAGATAGACTTCATTATCAAATGTGAAAGCCATCAGTTCTCCTCCTTAAACCAATTACCTTGGTTTGCGGAGAGGTTATACACAATGGCAGGATCTATTG
>WJXF01000041.1_pt1 | contig 59811 bp, 57 predicted proteins | sample 9263211 | NCBI WGS metagenome assembly WJXF01 (sample SAMN12697362, study PRJNA563984) | aquatic metagenome | isolation source: water sample from a prawn hatchery tank treated with erythromycin, plated on... | place: Australia | collected 2018-10-17
TAGCTCTTTATTTTGAAGCTAGAAATAAAACAGTTCTGATATTACCAAAGGTGAGGCAGGGATCAACAAAAAAGCCCCTGAATGGGGCTTTTTTAGACGAAAAATTGATTTGAACACATATTACTGTTCGTTCTCTTTCTCGGTAAAGATGCCCGCAAACAGGGCTGTGCTTAGGTAACGTTCACCTGAACTTGGAAGAACTGTAACAATTGTTTTCCCAGCAAATTCAGGGAGTTCTGCTAAGCGGTTTGCTGCAACAACAGCTGCACCTGATGAGATACCGGCTAGGATACCTTCTTCTTCCATTAGGCGACGAGCCATCGCAATTGCTTCTTCAGATGTAACCGCCTCAACACGGTCTACAAGTTCTAAATCTAGGTTGCCAGGGATAAATCCAGCACCAATACCTTGGATTTTGTGCGGAGCAGGTTGAATTTCGTCACCGGCAAGCGCTTGAGCAATCACTGGCGACTCTGCAGGTTCTACTGCAACAGAAACAATGTTTTTGCCTTTTTCGCCTTTAATGTAACGGCTTGTACCTGTGATAGTACCACCTGTACCCACACCCGCAACGAATACGTCAACTTCACCGCCGGTTGCATCCCAGATTTCAGGACCAGTCGTCTTCTCATGAATTTGTGGGTTTGCAGGGTTGTTGAACTGTTGTAGTAGTAGGTATTTTTCCGGGTTGCTAGCAACAATCTCTTCTGCTTTAGCAATCGCGCCTTTCATACCTTTTGCTGCTTCTGTTAGCTCAAGGTTTGCACCTAGTGCTTTAAGTAGCTTACGACGCTCTAGGCTCATTGACTCAGGCATTGTTAGCGTTAGCTTGTAACCACGCGCAGCAGCAACGAAAGCCAGTGCCACACCAGTGTTACCACTTGTAGGTTCAACAAGCTCTACGCCAGGCTTAAGTGTGCCAGCCTTTTCCGCTTCCCAAATCATGTTGGCACCGATACGACATTTAACGCTGAAGCTTGGGTTACGTGCTTCAACTTTTGCTAGTACTTTGCCGTTACTAACTTTGTTTAGGCGTACAAGAGGTGTGTTACCAATAGTTTGAGAATTGTCTTCGTAGATTTTACTCATGGTGTGATCCTTCATCTCTGTTCTGTTTCAAGTCTATTTCAAAGCAAACGCTTCAAATAGATGCAGTTCTAGTGAATTGATTTGTAGGATAGAGATTAGGCTAGGTTAAAAAACGAGAAAAGGATTAAATAGTTATATGATATGAAAGGGTGGTGGCTGGGAACGGACTTCGTCCTCCGGGATACGAGAACGCTGCGCTCGAGAGTCGAGATCGGGCTGCGCCCTTCGAGAGGAGAGCGTCCCTATATACCGCCATTCCCTAGACTGACGCAGGAAGGAGTAGGGAATCTCATTACTTTTCGATTTGTCATAAGAGATCCCCAATTCGTTCGTACTTCACTTTTGAGGATGACTGCTTAATTTATTGAAATAAAAGGGTTGACGCAAAATGCCAACCCCTCAAAGCTTCTCGCTTCTCGCTTCTCGCTTCTCGCTTCTCGCTTCTCGCTTCTCGCTTACTCCTTAAACTCCGCAACCCACATTGAGGTGGCACCGCAGACGGCAATTGGCATAACAAACAAGTTCAAGATTGGAATTGTGGTGAAAACAGAGACCAAAGCGCCAAAGCTATAGGCTTTGCCCTGTTTTTGTTTCAAATTGTTTCGCATGTCATTAAATGGCACTTTGTGATTATCAAATGGATAGTCACAGTATTGAATTGCCAAAATCCACGCCGTGAAGATAAACCATAAAAATGGTCCGACGGTTTGACCCAGAGCTGGGATCAGCAGCAACAGAAAGAGACCGATGGCTTTAGGAAGAACGTACACCAGTTTACGCCACTCACGAGCCATGATTCTTGGCGTGTCTTTAATGACTGCCAGCATGCCATCTTCATTCACTTTCTGTTGCGTTAGATGCTCTTCCACTTTTTCGGCCAGTAGCCCATTAAATGGGGCGGCGATAAAATTGGCTAAGGTACTAAAGAAGTATGAAAAGGTTGCGAGTATCGTTAGGACTAATAGCGGCCAGAGTAGGTAACTGAGCCAAGACAAAAACTCGGGTAACTGTCCCATCAGCTGCCCAATCCACGCATCTAGGTTGGAGAACAAATAGTAGAGTGCTCCACCAACTAAGATGATATTGGCTAGTAGAGGCAATATAACAAATTGGCGAATGCCTGGAGTGCGTGCCAGTTCTAAACCGTGGAAGAAGTAGCCAAAGCCAGAACGCTGTCTAATCTGTGTATTCATATTTTGCTTTTGTGGTGTAAAAACGAACGTTTTCTATCTTAACAAGAAAAAAGCGTGTTCAAAATCACAACATTTCAGGAACTTCTCACATTAAGTTGTTCTAAAACAGGGGCGAGTTTTGGTAGAGTAACTCAAAGTTAGGTTTAAACAGATTCGATGTAACCCGCTTATATCGAGCAAATGAGAGCTAAAAATGCAGGAACTGCGATTTGTACTCATAATTGTTGGAGCTTTGGCGATTGCCGCTTTGCTGTTCCACGGTTTATGGACGAGTAAAAAAGAAGGGAAAGCCAAGTTTGGTAGTAAACCGATTGGCAAGCTGGATGTCGACAATGAAGACTCGGACCTAGTCCCTGAGCGCGCTTTTGCTCCAGAAGATGATTTCGAAATCATCAAGAAAGAGCGTAAAGAGCCCGGTTTTATAGACCGAGATGAAGTCATCGCAGATCCGCTCATCGATACTTACCAAGAAACATCACCAGAAGTTAATCCATCTACGACTGATAAAGATGACGTTGACGTGGATGTGCCTTCTTTCTCAAGTAAGTCATTGGATGAAGTTGAAGAGGTCGTCGAAGCCGCACACGAAGAAGTGCTTGAACCTATTATCGAACCATCACCAATTCAAGAGCCTGAAACGCAACAAGCGGAAGAAGAAGCGCCGTTAGAAGTCATTGTCCTCAATGTACATTGCTCCGGTGAAGAGCCTTTTGTTGGCACTAAACTGTTTGACAGTATGCAGCAAAACGGCCTGATTTACGGTGAAATGGATATCTTCCATCGCCACGCTGATCTATCAGGTACAGGCAAAGTCCTGTTTAGTGTTGCCAACATGATGCAGCCGGGCACGTTAAAGCATGATGACCCTGCTGAGTTCTCTACTAAGGGTATCTCTTTCTTTATGACGATGCCTTGTTTCGGTGATGCAGAACAAAACTTCAAGCTGATGCTTAAGACTGCTCAGCAAATTGCTGATGACTTAGGTGCCAATGTTTTAGATGATGCGCGTAACTTGATGACGCCCAATCGACTAGACAGCTACCGAGCTCAGATTCAAGAGTTTAAAGCGGCACAACAAGCCTAAACATTCCTATTCGCTAGAAAGGCTCCGTATGGAGCCTTTTTTCTTTCATTCTCAGTTGCGAACGTTGCAAGGCGTGTTCATACTGCCTGCATTGGCCGCTAAGAACGAGCCGTTCTTAGCACCGTTAGAAGTAATAATTATAGAGTTAGCTATGTCCACAGAGATTCAAGAGAAGCTTAATCAATTGCGTCAAACGCTTCACTACCATGGAGTGAAGTACTACGTCGAGGATAATCCAGAAATACCGGATGCTGAATATGACAGGCTCATGCGTGAGCTTATGGAGCTTGAGTCTCAAAATCCAGAACTTGTCACTATAGACTCACCAAGCCAACGAGTCGGCGGAGCGCCATTAGACGGTTTTGACTCGGTCACGCACGAAATTCCAATGCTTTCATTAGATAATGCTTTTGATGATGGTGAGCTAGAAAGCTTCCATAAGCGTATGGGCGATCGTATTCCAACTGCGAAGTTTGATGTTTTCTGTTGTGAACCCAAGCTAGATGGCCTCGCGGTAAGTCTGCTGTATGAAAACGGTGTTCTGGTCCAAGCTGCAACACGTGGAGATGGTGCTACAGGAGAAAATATCACCGAGAACGTTCGCACCATCAAAGCCATTCCATTAAGGCTTCAAGGTGAAGGTTGGCCAGAGCGTATTGAAGTGCGCGGTGAAGTGTTCATGCCTAAAGCGGGTTTTGACAAACTGAACGAGCAAGCACTAAAGAAAGGCGAGAAAGTTTTCGTGAACCCGCGTAACGCAGCGGCAGGTAGCTTACGTCAATTGGATTCACGTATAACAGCAACTCGCCCATTGAGCTTCTATGCCTACAGTGTCGGTGTGGTTGAAGGTGTTGAGCTCTCTTCGAGTCACTATGAACGATTCATCCAGCTGAAAGGCTGGGGATTGCCAATGTGCCCTGAGACGAAGCGTGTAAACAATCTCGGTGAAGTGAAAGCTTACTATCAAGATATCCTCGAACGCCGTGAGTCCTTAGCGTACGAAATAGACGGTGTAGTGATTAAAGTTGATGAGGTCGCTCTTCAAGAACAACTAGGTTTTGTCGCTAGAGCACCACGTTGGGCGATTGCTTACAAGTTCCCTGCTCAAGAAGAAATTACTACCTTAAATGATGTCGAGTTCCAAGTTGGACGTACAGGCGCTATCACGCCTGTGGCTAAGCTGGAACCTGTATTTGTGGGCGGTGTTACCGTCAGTAATGCAACTCTTCATAATGCTGATGAAATTGAGCGCTTGGGCGTTATGGTTGGCGATACGGTTGTGATACGCAGAGCGGGCGATGTTATCCCACAGATTGTTTCTGTGGTGTCTGATCGTCGTCCAGAGGGCGCCCGTGAGATTGTTTTCCCGGAAAACTGCCCTGTGTGTAAATCACAAGTGGAACGAGTAGAAGGCGAAGCGGTTGCTCGTTGTAGTGGTGGTCTCGTTTGTCAGGCGCAACGTAAAGAAGCGTTGAAGCACTTTGTATCGCGTAAAGCTCTAGATGTTGATGGGCTAGGTGAGAAAGTAATTGAGCAGCTTGTTGACCGCGAAATGGTAGAAACGCCAGCCGACCTGTTTAAACTATCTGCCGGTGTGATTACTGTGCTTGATCGTATGGGGCCAAAATCTGCGCAAAATGTGGTTGATGCTCTCAACAAAGCTAAGCAAACTACCTTAGCTCGGTTCTTATATTCTTTGGGTATTCGTGAAGTAGGCGAAGCAACGGCGGCAAACTTAGCACAGCATTTTAAAACTTTAGATTTAGTTAAAGCTGCAAGCCATGAAAAGCTTGTCGAAGTTCAAGATATTGGCGATATAGTTGCGAGTCATGTCACGGCATTTTTTGCTCAGGATAAAAACCAAAGTGTGATTGATGAACTGATTGAGCAAGGGGTAAGTTGGCCTGATATAGAAGAGAAAGATGATGACGCACCTCAGCCGCTTGAAGGTAAAACGGTGGTCTTAACTGGCTCACTATCTCAGCTCTCTCGTTCTGATGCAAAAGCTGCTCTTCAAGCGCTTGGGGCCAAAGTAACCGGAAGTGTTTCTAAGAAAACGGACATTCTCTTTGCTGGTGAAAATGCGGGCTCTAAGCTCGCTAAAGCACAAGACTTGGGCATTGAAATTCGTACCGAAGAAGACCTTATTTCATTAATGTAACCGACTAAACCCTATCTTAAAGCCACCACTTTGGTGGCTTTTTTTTGTCATAAATAAAGTGACTTTTTGGACCTCATAATATGCTCAGATCTTCTGTGATGAGGATCTTGTTAGATGTAATTATGTGAATCTTAAATAAAATTATGCGACGCACTTCAATATGATTTAGAAGTTTTTTGAGTTTAAGTATTTGTTTTTATTGCTTTAAATATTTTCTGAACTTGTGGCGGGAGTGATTGTCGATCTGGATCACTGGAATTATAAAAATTTGTAGCGGGTCATATTTTTTTACATGAAAATTAAGTTCTGGTTGATGTTTTTTGTCGCGAAGTTAGTCTGAGACACATGGATACACGGTGTGTATGCAGGAAATCGAAAACTAAGAGTTAATGATTAATCCAAGGTTTTCACATAGGAAATGATTTCTCCCTTCGGCGGCCAACTTAAGGTGAGAAAAAGAATAAGACAGCTATATCCATTTTTAGGAGTTTTTCCATGGACAAAATGTTTAAACGTACACTTTTAGGTGCAGCAGTGGCAGTAGCGTCAACTGGTGTAATGGCTAAGCAAGTTGGTGTTAACAGTGACTTCCAAGTAGAAGCGTACGGTGTTGCGGCAATCTCTGTTGTTAACTACGACACTGATGAAACAAATATGAGCACTGGCGTCGTAACTGACAAGAGTACTGGCTACGACTACGAAAACGAATCTCGTATTGGTTTCCGTGCTAGCAAAGATATGTTCGATGACGTAAACGTATTTATGCAGATTGAATCAGGTTACGTTGGTGAAAACGGTGATGGTGCGACACTAGGCAACCGTGATACTTTCCTTGGTCTTCAAGGAGATTGGGGTAAAGTACGTTTCGGTCGTATGCTGACACCAATGTACGAAATCATCGACTGGCCATATTCTAATCCAGGTCTGGGTGCGGCTTTTGACTGGGGTTCAACAGTTAAATACAACCGTGATCGTCATGGTGACATGGCTCGTTTCGACTCTAAGGATTACAACGGCTTTAGCTTTGCTCTAGCCGCGGGTCGTGGTGAATCTAGCGTTAAAGATAATTACTTCTATGGTGCTAATGCTCACTACAAATTGGGTGATAGCTTTACGATTCATGCCGGTGTAGAAACCGAAGACGATCGTAAGATTTCAGACAGTGTTGCTGCTGCGTATGAAGTGTGTACGGTTGCGCCGGGTAAGACTTGTACAGATGTAAATAAAGCGACCTTTAATCCTGGTGATGTTTACCAAAGCACAGCAGCTGCTGCTCAAGTCAATGCTGATACATTTGGTTATATCTTAGGTTTCGAAGCTTCACTTCCAGCAGGTTTCGGCTTGGCCGCAGCATACAAAGCAGGTGAGTCTAAAGATACAACTGGCGTTAAATCTGAGCAAGCTTCTTACTCTGTTATTGGTCAGTACTGGAATGGTCCATGGGGCTTTAAGCTAGGCTATGCAGCGAATATGGAGTCTGAAAAAGCTGGAGTTAAACAGAATGATGAAGATAGCATCATTTCTGGTCAGCTAATGTACGTTCACAACGGTTTCGTACCATACGTACGTGTCGCACAACGTGACCTTAAGGATGACAAAGGCGTTAACTCAGAAATCTTTGTTGTACGTGTAGGTCTAGAGTACGGCTTCTAATAGAGTATCAGATACTTACTGTCTTTACGCTGGCCCCAGAGGCCAGCGTTTTAGTCTCTAATATGTGGAGTTACTCTCTGTTGAAATTAGTTAAATGTTTGTAATATAAAAGAAGTTTTCAAATAGGGAATTAATATGAAAAAATGCGTAATCGCGTCTTTAGTCGCATTGATGGTTGGTTGCACCACACTGGATTCAGACAGTAGCTTCACTGATGTTGTAGCCCAAGTTGAAACTAAGCAAAACTATTATTTGGTAGAGGGCAAGAGCTTTTTGCCAGATGTGGAAGTTAGTAAAGGTGCACAGCTTACGCAATCTAACTTAGCATTAAACTATGTCGCACCTCATGGTCAGGCAGCCGCTCCTAGCTCGTTTATCGTCATGGAAGTAAAGTATTTTAAGAATTACAGTGAATACAAATATGTTGAAATTGACGGTAAGAAAATCCCTCTGAAGTCTTTAGCTCCTACAGCTGAAACATGCAGTGATATTTGTACACAAAGACAGTTATTTAGGTTTGATGTCTCAGAAGAGTCTTTAGCTAAGGGCGAGCAGCAAGGGCTGAGATTTGCTTTAGCTTCATCTGAACAAAATAAAGTCTTCTTTGACGTAGCCGCTGGTTACATCAAAGCAATTAGAAATAGTGTAGATAATAAGCCAGTGCCTAGTGCAGCGACTATCGTAGCGCCAGTTGTTGCAACAACAGCAATTGCCCAAGACTTAACAGAGAAGTCTAAGTCACAAGAGATGGCAATGTATTGGTTCGAACAGCTTGACGATAAGCAGAAAGAAAGCGTAACTAACTGGGCGGTTTCCAATCGTAAAAACGCAGCGGCTAAACTAGACACCACCGATCAGGCTGAGCAAATGTTCTCTTATTGGTTTAACAAGGCCAATGAATCTGAAAAGAAAACGATACTGGTTGAACTGATCAATAAATAAGATTAACTGATATAAAAAGGAACCAATATGGTTCCTTTTTATATTTAGGTGAAGCGTGAGTATTCTATTTAAATGGGATGAGGATTAGTCTATAAAACCTTCCCACCCTCGGCTTTGCAAATCATGATAGGAATATAACGAACCTTTCCATCTTTTAATTCACACTCTACATTTGGCCCTGTTTGACCACTTCCATTTCCTGCCAAAACAGCAGCGCTAAACAATAAACCGACAAATATTGAAGCTAGTTTTCTCATAACGTTTTCTCCATGTGTCTAACAATCTCCTAGTCAGAGATATTGACTAGTATGGCAATAGACCACGAAGGATCAAAAATAATTGCAAGAAATCAAATTTTTTAAAGTTTATTAAGTTAGAGGACGAAGGATAAGGCTGTTTTTAAATGTATGAAAGTTTTGGTTATTACTTTTAAGGCTTAAAGGCTCTGATAAGTGTATTTATGTATTTGGGCAACTAGTTAAATACTTAATTTCTCGAATTAAACCTAAAAAATAGAGCTTATTTAACTAGTTACCTACTTAATTTTAATTAAAACCGAATAAAGCACGTCAATTGAAGTTATTAGTCTAATTATCACATGGCTTTATGGTTAAAATAATTCCGCTTACTTTGGTAATTTCAACCTGTTGACCTGCGCTAATCGCGCTTTCTGACTGAGCACTCCATGTGGTGTCACCCACCTTTAAGCGTCCTTTCCCTGCTGGAAAATCCTCATCAAGGCGAATGATTTGACCAATCAGCTGCTTACTCTTCTGATTAAGTTCACGGTTAGCATCGGACTTTTTGTCCGATTTAAATTGTCTACGCCACCACAGCCAAGTGGTTACTAAAGCAAATGCTGCGAAAGCGACCCACTGTAGTTGCCAACTCATTGGAATAAATGTGAGTAAAATACCCACGATTAAGGCTGACAGCCCAAGCCATAAAAAATAGCCTGCGGTGCCAAGCAGTTCGATGGCAAGTAAAGCTAGCCCGAAGGCTAGCCAATGCCAATGATTGATACTGTCTAGTAATTCAAACACATTAGCCTCTACTTAGTTGACTCTTTCGAGTGCTTAAACATTTCAGCGATACCTGCGACAGAGCCCATTAGGCCAGAAGCTTCAAGTGGAAGCATGATGATCTTGCCATTCTCAGCTTGGCCGATTGACTTAAGTGCGTCGGTATAGCCTTGCGCAATAAAGTAATTAACGGCTTGCATGTCACCCTTAGCGATCGCTTCTGACACCATAGTCGTTGCACGGGCCTCGGCTTCAGCCGCACGTTCCCGAGCTTCTGCTTGAAGAATTGCTGCTTGCTTGTCGCCTTCCGCTTTAAGGATCTCTGATTGCTTGTGGCCTTCTGCTCTTAAAATTTCAGCCTGACGAATACCTTCCGCTTCGAGTACTTCTGCACGCTTGTTTCGTTCCGCTTTCATTTGAGCGTTCATTGCTGCGGTAAGGTCTGACGGTGGCTGAACATCTTTGATTTCGATACGCGTAACTTTTACGCCCCAAGGGTTGGTCGCTTCATCAACAATAGAGAGCAGTTTAGTGTTGATCATGTCACGCTGACTGAGCATTTCATCGAGTTCCATGGAACCCAGAACAGTACGAATATTCGTCAGTGTCAAGTTACGAATTGCATGCTCCAAATCGTTAACCTCGTAAGCCGCTTGGGCTGCATCAATCACTTGAACAAAGCAGACCGCGTCGATAGTGACATTGGCGTTATCCTTAGAAATAACTTCTTGAGCGGGGATATCAAGTACTCGCTCCATCATATTGATCTTGTGACCAATACCGTCAATAAATGGAATGATGATATTTAAGCCTGGCTTTAGGGTGTGGGTATAGCGACCAAATCGTTCAACGGTCCAGTTGTTGCCTTGAGGGACGGTTTTTACACCAGCGATAATCAGTGCAATCACAACAACGAGAAATACGCCGATAGTAATCAATGAGTCAATAGCCATATCTGAGTTCCTTATGAGAATAGTCTATTGATTGTTGCCTATAGAGTCGCTTGTGACAATGGCAGAAATGAGAACTTTAGCGAAAATCGGACAAAATAAAAGCCGGTTACTACCGGCTTTAAGTCTATGATTTAGAATGAACTAATAAAGAATGGAGTAAAGTTGACGGCGGTATTTACCTGCGATTGGATTACCTTGCCCAAGCGCGGCAAGTATATCCATAAATGACTTTTTCATTTCGCCATCTAGCGCGTTCAAGTCAGTACGTAAGACGTTCCAAAGTATCTCAAGTGCTTCTTCGTCGCGATTCACTTGGTGGTAGTTAAGCGCCAGGTCGTTAGCCAGTTTTAGGTCACTTGGGTTTTGTGCCAAGGCTTCTTCTAAAGATTGAATCTCAGGGCTGTTTGCTGCTTGTGCATGAAGCTCTAATTTAGCGACTAAACCTTTGTAGTAATTATCTTGGTACTCAAGAGGAATATTTTCTAGCAGCAATTTAGCTTGGTCAAAATTCTGTGTTTCTAAATAGCAATCTGCCAGAGCAAGTTTTACATCGCCTTTTTGTTTCAATTCCTCGGCGATAGCTTCTAGAAGCGGGAGAGCTTGGGCATATTGACCTGCTTGGATGAGTTCTAGTGCTTGCTTTAAGTTTAGTTCGTCTTGGCTAGGGAGATGTTTCGCTAGCATTTGTTGAATAGAGGCAATTGTCTGCGGACCACCAAGACCATCGACAGGCTGGCCATTTACGAATAGGGCTATGGTAGGCAAGGCTTGAACACCAAACTGGCTTGCAATCGCTTGTTCCTGCTCGCAGTTCAAAAGAGCTAATGTGAAGGCTCCGTTATATTGCTGCGCTAGCATTTGCAGATCAGGAATCACTTGCGCACTTTCTTCGCTCATTGGCGCCCAAAAGTGGATTACTACAGGGGTCTGCATTGACCCTTCTAACACTTGGCGGAAGTTTTGTTCGTTTAGCTCAACAATAAATGGAGATTGCATCTATGAGTTCCTTGCAACATATTCTATGAATCAAAGATATGGGCTAGGGCGGGAGAGTTCAAGGTAAGAGATTGAAATTGAGATCATATTGTTGGCGGAAACAAAAACACCGCCTGCGACAGCGGTGTTAATGTTCTCCCGAAAGGGTAAGCGAAGGTGTCTATAAAACGATAAACAACGTTAGCGCAACACCCACACTCAGCCAGTTTAACTGGTTTAAAGTCATATTATTATACCGAATGTAGCGCTTGAATTTTATAACTAGGGCTTGCCCTTAGTATTAATCTAACGTCTTATTGTTACGGAATAATTACAAAGTTGCAGAAAATATCATGCAGCTTGTCGCAATATTTTGTCTAGTGTTCGGGTTGGCAGTAGGCGCTTTAAGATAGCAAACACCTTAGTTGGCGTAGTAATACGGTAACGAATCTTAGGCTTCTTCGCTTCTAGCGCATGAACAAGGGGAGCTATACACGACTCTGCCGGTAAAACAAACGCGTTGCTTGAGGTTTCGTTGTTCAGCCTTTCCATTTGCTGACGGTACTGCTTTTCGTGAGCGCTGCCTTCAACAGTGATCCATTTCTTAAAGGCGATAAGGGCATTAGAACGAAACTCGGTTTCAATTGGCCCTGGCTCTATGAGGCTTATGTGGATATCGGTATCCATCAGTTCGAGTCTTAACGTATCACTCCAACCTTCTATCGCAAACTTAGAAGCATTGTAGGCACCGCGATATTTCATCGCCGCAAAGCCGAGCACGGAACTGTTTTGGACAATTCGACCATAACCCTGTTTACGCATGGTTGGAAGGAGTTCGCATACCAATTGATGCCAGCCAAAAAAGTTGGTTTCGAACTGTTCTCTTAAACCATCAGTAGGCAGGTCTTCTAACGCTCCAGGTTGGCCATAAGCTCCATTATTAAACAAAGCATCAAGCTTGCCATTGGTGAGAGCTAATGTTTGCTCTACTCCTTTGGTAATGCTCTGGCTGTCAGTGAGATCAATCTGGATGCAGGTGAGCCCTTCTGCTTGCAGCCTTTCAACGTCTTGTTGTTGGCGACAAGATGCAATGACTTGATAGCCTCGCTGATGAAGAGCGTGGGCACAGACATAGCCAATTCCGGTTGAACAGCCAGTAATTAATATCGATTTATCCATAGCAAGCTAACCCGTTGATTCTTTTAGTTGTAGTTAGGTTACTGGATTATTCGTGGTGTTGTAACAAGTTTTTCAGTGCAGGCTCAAGGCGTGAGTAGCTGAAGCGAAACCCGAGTTCAGTTAACTTCTTGGGTTTTGCTCTAATACTATCAAACAGTAGTACCGAGCTTTCCCCCATTGCTACTGACATCACCCATTTAGGTGTAAAAAGAAGGTGTGGACGCTTGAGTGTTTTAGCCAATGTTTGGCTGAACTGCTTATTCGAGACAGGGTGCGGAGCACAGAGGTTAAACTCTCCGTGAGCATGAGGTGTTTCGAGCAAGTAGATAATGCCACGGACCATATCTAACATATGGATCCACGGCATGTATTGGCGACCATGGCCCAATGGTCCACCTAAACCCAAACGGTAAGGAGGAAGCATTTTCAGCAGAGCTCCTCCTTGAGGAGCGAGTACCACACCAGTACGTAAAATGCAGACACGCGTCATCTCAGAGCGGGCACGGTTAGCAATTTGCTCCCATTTGCTGCACACATGGTGTGGAAAGCCTTGGCAATTCACATGAAGGCTTTCGTCGAACGGATGTTCTTGTTGATCTCCGTAGTAGCCTACCGCAGAGCCACTGATAAAGACTTCAGGTGGGGTAGTACTGGCATGAATAAGTTCGACCAAGGTTTCGGTCAGTTTCCAGCGGCTATCACAGATGGTTTGTTTCTGCTTTTTAGTCCAACGCTTATTGGCTATTGGCTCGCCAGCGAGGTTGATGACAGCGTCAAAATCATTGAGGTGATGAAAATCATCCAGTGAAGAAATGTAAGTGACGTTGCCCATGTCGGTATGGCTTAGGAGCATTTTGGCATGTCTTGGCTCACGAGTAAGCAAGACTACTTCATGAGTAGTTAAATGCTTAAGCAACTCTCGGCCGATAAAGCCGGTTCCTCCAGTGAGCAGTACCTTCATTTCTAATCCTCTTATTTATGCAGAGCAGACAAGTCCAATTTTAACCATAGTGAACTATTGTTACTAATTATAGTTACTTAGCTGCAAATGTGATCACTCGTGGCAATATCACAAAATTCACATTTTGTTACGTTTATCCTTATCGACGTTGCGAGTATCACATCCGAAAACGAAATTGTTTGCCATGCTAGATAAAAGATTAGCGATTAACTGACTTGCAAGGAGGTTCAGTGGAAGCAGCGACGGCGTTATTTAAAGCGCTACTAGGAAGTTTGCGGGATCTTTTACCCATTATTGTTGTCATTGCTTTTTTTCAGCTTGTTGTTTTACAAGAGCCTCTCCCAAATTTACTGTCTATTTTGTTTGGTCTTGTATTAGTTGTCTTTGGCTTAACGTTTTTTATCTTTGGTTTGGAGATGGGCTTGTTCCCCATCGGTGAAACCATGGCTCAAGCTTTTGCTCGCAAGGGAAGCGTGTTTTGGCTGCTCATCTTTGCATTTTGTTTAGGCTTTGGTACCACCGTCGCAGAGCCTGCATTAACTGCTGTTGCCGATGAAGCGGCAGAAGTGGCTGCAGAAGGAGGAATGATTGCTCACAATGAAGAGTCAATGGAGGACTACGCTAATGGACTGCGCTACACCGTCGCTTTATCCGTTGGGATAGCGATATTGCTGGGTGTGTTGCGTATTCTTAAAGGGTGGCCCATTCAATATATGATCATTGGCGGCTATATCGGTGTGGTGGTTCTTACTATGTTTGCGCCACAGAGCATTATTGGTGTGGCTTATGATTCTGGTGGAGTGACGACCTCAACCATTACTGTACCATTGGTGACAGCACTCGGTGTCGGCCTTGCTTCAGCGATTAAGGGGCGTAATCCAATGATAGATGGATTCGGTCTGATTGCTTTTGCCTCACTGTTACCCATGATGTTTGTAATGGTCTATGGAATGGTGGTGGCATGATCGAGTGGACTCATTTCTTAGATACCTTTGTTGGTACGATTACCGATGTTTTGCCGATAGCTACCATCATTTTTGGTTTTCAGTTTGCCGTTCTTAGACGCCCTGTAACCAACCTGCCGAAAGTGATTCTCGGTTTTTTCTATGTCATTCTTGGCTTATCGCTTTTTTTAATCGGCCTCGATTTGGCGTTGTTTCCACTTGGCGAGACGATGGCTGAGCAGCTTACCGCTCCAAGCTTTATTCAGCAGTTCAAGCTCTCTGCTGGAACTGTGTTTGAATGGATGGATTACTACTGGGTTTATCTGTTTGCCTTCTTCATTGGCTTTAGCACCACGATTGCAGAACCCTCTCTGATAGCTGTTGCGATTAAAGCCAATCAGGTTTCTGGTGGGAGTATCAGTGTCAACGGATTAAGGATTGCGGTGGCGATTGGTGTTGCGGTAGGTATTTCTTTAGGCAGCTACCGAATTGTCGTTGGTGACCCCATTCATTACTACATTATTGTTGGCTATATCGTAGTAGTAATCCAAACCTTTTATGCGCCAAAGCTCATTATCCCCCTTGCTTACGATTCTGGGGGGGTGACAACGTCTACGGTTACAGTTCCGTTAGTCGCGGCGTTAGGTTTAGGTTTGGCCTCAACGGTTCCGGGGCGTAATCCAATGATAGATGGTTTTGGACTGATAGCATTCGCTAGTTTATTTCCCATGATTTCCGTTATGGGGTATGCACAAATCACTCAGCGGCTAAACAAAGGTGCTGAGCGGGAGGATGAAGAAAATGCGCTTTAAATTGTTATTGGCTTTCGTTGAAGACAGTAAAACAGACGTGGTGCTTGATGCTGCTCGCAAGGCTGGAGCAACAGGAGCAACAGTGATCAATAACGCAAGAGGGGAGGGGCTGAATCAAAAGAAAACCTTTTTTGGCCTTACCTTAGATGTGCAAAAAGACGTTTTACTGTTTGTGGTTGAAGAACATTTATCCCGACATATCTTAGAGACGATTGGCGAAGTGGGTGAATTTGATCAAGAGTCAGGTCAAGGGATTGCAGTTCAGATTGATATTGAAGATGCCGTTGGAGTCGCGCATCAAGTCGAGAAGTTAACCAAAGTGGTAGAGGATGAGTTATGAGCACACACAAAAAGGTTCGAGTTCGTGACGTGATGACCAATAATTATGTAGTCATCGACGGCTTAACAACGGTAAAAGAAGGCATTCAGTTAGCCCGTAGTCATGAAGTTAAAGCGCTGGTGGTTAATAAGCGTAATGAAGATGATGAGTATGGTGTGGTGTTGATGAATGACATCGCTAAAAAAGTGCTTGCGCAAAACCGCTCGCCAGATCGCACGAATATCTATGAGATCATGACTAAGCCCGCGTTATCGGTCGACCCTGATATGAATGTAAAATACTGCGCCCGTTTGTTCGAACGCTTTGGTATTAGCCGAGCGCCAGTGATTGAAGCGGGTAAAATCATCGGAATGGTCAGTTACAATAACATTGTCATAAACGGCATGGTACATGATGACTAATGGCAGGAGAGTGCGTAGAATCTCCTCATTAATTTTGAGGAGATGATGTCGTGAAACTCTTTTTTGCCTCTGATTTGCATGGCAGCTTGCCTGCAACCCAGCAAGTTCTTGCTGAATATGAAAAATCTGGTGCTGAGACGTTAGTACTACTTGGTGACATATTAAACCATGGCCCACGTAATCCTGTACCTGAAGGTTACAATCCTCCAGCGGTGAGTGAGCTGCTCAACCAATATGATGATCAAATCATTGCGGTGCGTGGTAACTGTGACAGCGAAGTTGATCAGATGCTGCTCTCGTTCCCAATGATGATGGATTACGCTTGGGTACTATTGGAATCAGGTCAGAGATTATTTCTAACTCACGGTCATTTATACAATTCGAGTAAGCGCCCAGCGTTAAAGCAGGGAGATGTGTTGGCTCATGGGCATACCCATATTCCTGTTGCTCAGCGAGAGGGAGAGCAGTTTATATTTAACCCGGGCTCAATAACCTTTCCGCGCAATGGATTTTCCGCAAGTTACGGCTTGTTAGAAGGTAATGAACTCAAAGTCGTGACCTTCTCTGGTGAAGTACTAGCCTCGGCACATATCAACTAAGTAATCAGCCAAAATGAAACAAAGGCAGCTCAATGAGCTGCCTTTGTATTTAACTTCGCGCTATTTCGAATCTGAATGACCTAAGCCTCTTTCTGGGTCGATGACATCGCGCACTTTTTGCTTTAGTACTTTCGCTTCAGGGAAGCCGCCATCGCGTTTTCGCTCCCAAATAAGCTGACCATTACAATGAATCTCAAAACGGCCCCCCGTGTCTGGGTGGAGTGAAACTGTCTCTATCTCTTCACTAAAAGTGTGCAGTAGCTCTTGAGATAGCCACGTTGAACGCAGCATCCAATTACATTGGCGGCAGTAGTAAATATCAATGATGGCTTTATCCATGAAAATTCCTTTAAAACAAAAGCTTGATACCAACGGCGAAGGTCAGTATTTCAAAGCATACCTTGATGAATTGGTTGCTGTAACGAGTGGTTAGGTAAGCCCCTAAACTACCGCCCATGAATGAGCCTAGTAGAAGAGCAGGTAACCAAGGCCAATATACGGGAGCGCCTGCCTGAACTATTGCAATACCGCCAATACCATTCCAAAACAGGCCGACACACAGCATGGTGAGCGCAACAGCCTGCTTATAGCTGTAACCGAACCAGCGCACTAGAAATAGTGTAACCAATAAGCCAGAGCCCGCCGTCAGTGAGCCATTAATCACTCCGATTAGCATTAGGCCAAGTCCACCAATCACCCAGCCTTTAGTGTCGCGATTTAACGGTAGCTCTTGTTGTCCAAGCTGCTTTTTAAAACGTGAATAGATACCAAGGCACAATATCATTCCACCAAGCAATTTCTCTGCAATATCACCGGGAATAAGCAAGACAATGTTAGCACCAATGATGACCCCGAAGCTTCCCACACCAATAAGATAAAAAGCTACTTGGTAGCTGAAGCTTTTCTGTTTGATATGGGTGTAGGCAGCCCCGAGACCAAGGGCGACACTGGCGATCTTATGGGTGGCCAAAGCTATAGAGAAAGGCAGGCCAAAGAAAATGAGCAGTGGGAATTGCAGTAACCCTGCGCCACCACCAGAGAGTGAGGCGAGCGTATTCGCTATAAGTGAGCCCAATAAGAGGCCGAAGGTGTTTATCCAATCCATATGAAAAAAGAAAAGGGGCATCATGCCCCTTTATTGAATTTAGTTAGAAAATAGAACGGTAGAGCCGTGACTTAGGCTCGTCAGGAGCAGTGTCTTCTCGTTAACAATATCGATACGACGGCTTTGCTGAGCGTCCATCTTAAAGATCTGAGTAATCAAGTCTAACTGCTCTGCGGTAAAGTCTTTACTTTGCGCAGAAGAAACATCTTTAAACTCTGTCGGAGAGACTAGCAGGTAGTTATCACTGATGTCCCACTCGCCAGTTTCAGAGATATTTATCACGCTCTCTGTCTTAGCATTGAAAGGATACAAACGTACTGTCGCAACACGAATGTAAGTGTTGTTTGGCAAGTACTTAACGTTTGACACCACGTCGACTTTACGAAGTGAGCCAACAGACTCTTCTTGAAGTGGTTCGGTAATGACAGTCACCATTTTAGATTGCCATTCTTTTGAAGTAAGAACCTGTTCAACTTTAAGATCGCTGCCCCAGTATAACCAAGCGCTAAATACAGCGGAGATAACAAGTAGGCTAGCTGCAATTTTTTGATTCATCGGTGTTCTTCCTACTGGCAAACTTTACTGAGATCTTGCTGCTCTGCGAATATTCGCAAAGTAATATTTTCACCTGAATTATCCAAAGAGTGGATGTAGTTCAGGATAAGTTGATTGTTCTGACCACCTGTTGCGATCACCTCTACAGGAGCAAGAGCTTCAATATGTGTTTCATTGTACTTCTTCACACATTGTTCGATAGAAGGGTACCACTTGCTTAGATCAGGGTGATTCATGGGCGCTTTCACGACCGTGTTATCGAAGACAGCTAACTGTCTAAACTTAGATTCAGCAGGGTTGGTGAATAAGATGACACACAAAGGAATCAGTATCGCGACCACAATCAGAAGTTTAGAAAGCAATGAGCTTGGTTTACGTACCGGAGCTTGCACTTCAGCGGTATCATTGATAGCACTAACTGTCTTTGGCGGTACAGGTGTTTCAACCGATTCTTCAACTTTGATTTGCTCGGTCACTTCAACAGCTTCAAGTTCTGAGCTATCTTCGTCAACGGACTCACCACTCATTAGTGTGGTTGCGCGCTCTACAGAACAAATTAACTGATAACCACGTTTTGGCACCGTTTTAACGAACATCGGCGACTTTGTTGAGTCTTTTAGTAGTTTTCGCAGCGTAGAGATTGCTTGAGTCAAGCTCGAATCATCAACTTCGAAGCCTTGTTTACGCCAAACAAAGTCGTGCAGATCGTTACGAGATACAATCTCGCTTGGCTTCTCACACAACAGCAGCAGGATACGGCTTTCGTTACTACCTAAGCGAATTAGCTCGTTGTTATTCTCTTTGTCGACGAGAGAGTTGGTGTTTGGGTCAAAGGTAAATCTATTATCAAGATTAAACTTAGTACCTATGTTACTCATTAATTGCGGCCACTATATTAGAGGTTTCAGACAGTTAAGTTGTTAAAGCGCTCAATACAACCGATTCTAGTGAATTCAGTTTATACTTTTTGATTTTTTTGGCGTGGCAAAGGATAGTCAAAATAAAACAAAAAAAACACTGTTTTTATGATTCTTGACCTTGAATTTACATTTGTCACCCTCATGTTAATTGGCAGATTTAGGCCAAATAGACATCATTATTATGAATGTATTGGCTTGATAAGTATAGAACTTATGGAGTTATCATGAGCGATACAGCAACTCAAAACAAAGAAACTCGTGGCTTTCAGTCTGAAGTAAAACAATTACTTCACCTTATGATTCATTCTCTTTACTCAAACAAAGAGATTTTCCTTCGTGAGCTAATTTCTAATGCGTCTGACGCTTCTGACAAGCTACGCTTTCAGGCACTTTCAAATCCAGAACTGTACCAAGGCGATGCTGATCTTGGTGTGAAGCTTTCTTTCGATGAAGCTGCGAATACACTGACTCTCTCTGACAACGGTATTGGCATGAGCCGTGATGATGTGATTGAGCATTTAGGCACTATCGCTAAATCAGGTACGGCTGAATTCTTCTCAAAGCTATCTGAAGACCAATCGAAAGACTCGCAGCTAATTGGTCAATTTGGTGTTGGTTTCTACTCTGCATTCATTGTGGCAGATGCAGTCACCGTTCGAACCCGTGCAGCAGGTTTAGATGCTCAAGAGGGCGTTCAATGGCATTCTGCGGGTGAAGGTGAGTACACGATTGAAACTATCTCTAAAGAGACCCGTGGTACAGACATCATTCTTCACATGCGTGAAGAGGGCAAAGAGTTCTTAAACGAGTGGCGTCTGCGTGAAGTGATCAGCAAGTATTCTGATCACATCGGTATTCCTGTGGCTATTCAGACCGCTGAGCGTGATGAAGAGGGCAAAGAAACTGGTGAGAAAAAGTGGGAGCAGATTAACAAAGCTCAGGCACTTTGGACGCGTAATAAATCGGATATCTCTGAAGAAGAATACCAAGAGTTTTACAAGCATGTTTCTCATGACTTCGCTGATCCATTGGTATGGAGCCATAACCGCGTAGAAGGTAAAAACGACTACACAAGCTTGCTGTACATCCCAGCGAAAGCACCTTGGGACATGATGAACCGCGACCACAAGTCTGGTCTTAAACTGTATGTGCAACGCGTATTCATTATGGATGATGCTGAGCAGTTTATGCCTTCATACTTACGCTTTGTTCGCGGTCTAATAGATTCAAACGATCTGCCACTCAACGTATCGCGCGAAATTCTGCAAGACAACAAAGTCACCCAATCGCTACGTAATGCTTGTACTAAGCGTGTTCTTACTATGCTTGAGCGTATGGCGAAAAACGATGAAGAGAAATACCAATCGTTTTGGAAAGAGTTTGGTCTGGTGCTAAAAGAAGGCCCAGCAGAAGACATGAGCAACAAAGAGAAAGTCGCAGCATTACTTCGTTTTGCGTCTACTGAAGTTGACTCTGCTGAGCAAACTGTTGGTCTAGCTTCTTATGTAGAACGCATGAAAGAAGATCAAGACAAGATTTACTACTTGACTGCAGACAGCTACGCAGCGGCTAAGAACAGCCCGCACCTAGAGCAGTTCAAAGCCAAAGGCATCGAAGTCATTCTGATGTTTGACCGCATTGATGAGTGGCTGATGAACTACCTGACTGAGTTTGATGGCAAGCAGTTCCAATCAATCACTAAAGCGGGTCTTGATCTGAGCAAGTTTGAAGACGAAGCAGAGAAAGAAAAGCAGAAAGAGACGGAAGAAGAGTTTAAGTCTGTCGTTGAGCGTACCAAAGAGTACTTAGGTGAGCGCGTGAAAGAGGTTCGCACGACCTTTAAGCTAGCCAATACTCCAGCGGTTGTGGTGACGGATGACTTCGAGATGGGCACACAAATGGCTAAGCTACTTGAGGCAGCAGGTCAGGCAGCACCAGAAGTGAAATACATCTTTGAAATTAATCCTGAGCATGCACTAGTCAAGCGCATGGCCGACGAAGCAGACCAAGAAGCGTTTGGTCGCTGGGTAGAACTACTGTTAGGTCAAGCGATGTTGGCTGAACGCGGTTCGATGGAAGACCCATCGCAGTTCTTAGGTGCGATCAACACGCTTTTGACTAAGGGCTAATAGCTAAAAAACACCAAAAAGCTCGCATCTTGCGGGCTTTTTGATTTATTTGCGTTAATCATGAATAAAACCGCGTGAAGTTGCAGACTTGTGTGAGTGTTTAAGCATTCTTTAGTCGTAATCCGCGCCTTGGTTTGAATTTGTATGATAGAATGCAACCTTGAAACCCAATGAGCAGGCGTGTAATGTGCACGCCTGCTTTATTGTTAACTGTAGAACAGTTATACCGAAACTTACCGTGAGCGCTAGATGTGTTCATTTGGTAACGTCATAGTGAGCTTCGGTATAAATCATTATTATCTTAAGAGGATTCAACATGCGCATCATTCTTCTAGGTGCTCCAGGTGCAGGTAAAGGCACACAAGCTAATTTCATCATGGAAAAATACGGTGTTCCGCAAATCTCTACTGGTGACATGCTACGTGCTGCTATCAAAGCAGGTACAGAGCTTGGTAAACAAGCTAAAGCTGTTATTGACGCTGGTCAGCTAGTTTCTGATGAAATCATCCTTGGTCTAATCAAAGAGCGTATCGCTCAAGATGACTGCGAAAAAGGTTTCCTACTAGATGGCTTCCCTCGCACTATTCCTCAGGCAGATGGTCTGAAAGAAATGGGTGTAGACGTAGACTACGTAATCGAATTTGATGTTGCTGACGATGTAATCGTTGAGCGTATGGCTGGCCGTCGTGCTCACCTACCTTCTGGTCGTACTTACCACGTTGTTTACAACCCACCTAAAGTTGAAGGTAAAGACGACGTAACTGGCGAAGATCTGGTTGTTCGTGATGACGACAAAGAAGAGACAGTACGCGCTCGTCTAGGTGTATACCATGAGCAAACTGCACCGCTTATCTCTTACTACGGTAAAGAAGCTGAAGCAGGTAATACTAAGTACCTTAAGTTCGACGGTACTAAGCAAGTTGCTGAAGTTAGTGCAGATATCGAGAAAGCACTAGCATAAATAGCTAACCGCGAATTTTGAAAATTTGCTATAGTGAAGCGATCCTTTTAGGGTCGCTTTTTTTACGCTCTTAGTTTGATCCATTTCTGAGATAGGTACGTAGAGAGCCTTTTTAGTGTCGATAGGAAGCTATGCAAAATAACAAAAAACAAGGTGTACTCTTGGTTAACTTAGGTACACCCGATGAGGCCACCGCTCCTGCGGTTAAGCGCTTTTTAAGTCAGTTTCTGCATGACAAGCGTGTCGTCGATATGACGCGTTGGTTATGGTGTCCAATCTTGCATGGTGTGATTTTGCCTATTCGCGCGCCAAAAGTAGCGAAGCTATATCAAACCGTATGGATGGAAGAGGGCTCTCCACTTCTTGTTTACTCCAAGAAGCAAGCAGAAAAACTTCGCAACCAGGTTAGTGTCCCGGTTGAGTTAGGCATGACTTATGGTAATCCTAGCCTGAAAGTTGGTGTAGAGGCCTTGTTAGACCAAGGTGTCGAAGACATTATCGTCTTGCCGCTATACCCTCAGTATTCAGGAACCACGTCGGCTGCGGTATCTGATGGATTAACTAAAGCATTCAAGCAAATTCCAGTTATGCCTAGTTTTCAGTTTATTCGTGATTACCACGAGCACCCGCGATATATCAAAGCATTGGCTGATAGTGTTAAGCGTTCTTGGCAAGAGAATGGCCAAGGTGATTATCTACTTTGTTCATACCACGGCATTCCTAAACGCTTTGCCGACAATGGTGATATTTACCCGCAACATTGTGAGCGAACGACTGCGCTTCTTGGCGAGGAACTCGGTTTGTCACCTGATAAAATTGGTATGACATATCAATCGCGCTTTGGTCGCGAGGAATGGTTGCAGCCCTACACAGACAAAACGTTAGAAACCCTACCAGCCAAAGGGATCAAAAAACTCGATATTATGGCGCCAGCCTTCTCAGTAGACTGTCTTGAAACATTAGAAGAGATTTCAGAGCAGTGTTGTGAGTTGTTTATGGAGCATGGTGGTGAGCAGTTTACTTATATCCCGTGTCTCAACGATGATGAGCTGCATATTCAAATGATGGTTGACTTGATTTCGAGCCGTTAAAGGCATAACTGGTCATCTCTAAAGGTCGCGAAAGCGGCCTTTTTTATTGCTCGCATCTTTATTGGTGATGTCAAACACATAGCTTCCCGTTAAAACTCTCTGATTGAGTTATTTGTCTGATCGATATTTTGGTGATCAAGATCAGATTATTATTATCGAAAATTAATGAAAAGCTAAAACCAGTGTGATCTCGATACTGTTAATGTGATTAATAGGGATTCTCTAGGTGATAGGGATCACCAATAGCTGTTTTATTATTTTTTTTGTTTTTATAACTATATGAATGATAAGAATTAAATTACTTTTCTCTTTTTTACGTTGAAGTCCGTCGCACAAAAAATGGATTAATTTTTTATCGTGAATTAAATCCGACATTATGACTGCCAAGCCAGGGAGGCAAACCTATTTAGCGGTAAGTGGTGAAGAATTACCCGAGTGAAAACCGCAGCACATTTTAGTATTTAAAGGCAGAATACAATGAAAAAACTACTAACTCTTAGCGCAATCACACTTGCTTTCGCATCAACTGCATATGCGGGTTCTTCTTACGTAACGGGTAACGTTCAGTTCCACAGTGAAAACAAAAACCCTAACGCGACTTCTACGCTTGAAGCGGGCCACACATTTGACACAGGTACTACACTTTTAACTGAATTTGACGGTATTTCCATCGGTAGTTACGAAGGTGACTTCAATGAGGGCAAAGGAACAACACCATATATCACGCTAGGTATCGAACAGAGTTACTCAATCAATGACAACTTATGGGTTGCTGCGGGTTACCACCACCTTTTAAACAATGGCGAGACGGTACAAAACCGTCCATTGGTTAAAATTGGCTACAACTTTGATAATGGCCTTGCACTGAGCAACCGTACTCGTTACCACAACGTTAAGAGCAGCGATAATGACCAACTACGTTTTGACAACCGTATCGGCTATGCAGTAGCAGATATGCCTCTAACTCTCGCATACAACAACGTTTATGTTCGTAACGATGAAACCGCAAACACTATGGACCACGAGTTCCGTGCAACTTGGACTCGTGAAGGCGTTCAGCCGTACTTCGAGCTACGTAGCCAAGGCCACGGTGCGAAAAACGATGATGGTTCAGATAAGAAAGAGAACACTGCATTTGTATTCGGTGCTTCTTACGGCTTCTAAGCTAGCCTAAATCTACTGTCCTAATAATAAGGCCCAGTTTCTACTGGGCCTTTTTCGTATCATGCTGTTTTGATTGGAGCGCAGAAGCGTTCTACACCTTGCCAAAGTATACTATCCGGCATTTGCATATATTCAATGTTTGATAGCGCGTCTTTCCATAAACCTAAGCAGGCTGCTTGCTTGTTATCACTCGTGTAGTGCGCTAATACTTGCTTAGCCGAAATGCTGCTCGTGAGCGCTGCCGTTGCTTTTAGGTAGTTACTTAGATACTGCTCTATATTGCGTTTTTTGCGGCTAATATTGGCTTGCAGCATTAATATAAGCGCGTTATTGGGAATTTCTGCTACATACTCGCGCTGCAACATCTGTAAGCTTTTCTCTACCTCTCCTGAGCGATAGGTGAGTAGGGCTAACAACATATGCAGCTCTGGAGATGGTGTTGGCGTACTTTGCTTAACCTTATCAATCCAATGGCGAAGCACATCAGAAGGCTGATCACTAAATAGTAGCTCTCGGGTATAGAAGCTGATCTCTGCACCACTCATATTTTGTTCAATTAACTTATCAAACTCGGTTTCAGACAGTTGGGTTAGACTGGTTTTCAGCTCTTGATTAATGCGCAAAATAGGCGTTGGCAGTTTGAAGTACTCTGTCAAATCAGAGTTTAACTCGTTGACGGTGGCAACCAACTTGCTTTTTTGAAGTGAATATAAGTTTCTCCAAGCCACACGATCGGACGCCGAATGGTACAGAATGACCTCTAGCGTATCTGCTTCACCTTTATCCTTTAACAGGTTGAATGTCAGTTTGTAATCCGAATCATTGATCGCATCTGAACCTGGGAAGTGATGGTGCTCGCTTAAGCTCATCAAGTAGTAACTCGGTGAGCGCATATTGGCTAAGTGGATATAAGGAGAGTGGCTGTATGCGTGGAGCAACAGTACCTTGAGCTTTAAAGCATCTTCCTGCATTGATTGTCGTGATGAGGAAATTTGATCGAGCAGCAAGCGAACCTGAGGTACATACAGGGCCTGATCTTTTGATTCAACTTTTACCTCAAAGAATGTATTGACTATGGTCACTGTCGCTAAAAGAGCTGCAATAGCAAAAGCCGAACTCCAAAATGCTAACTTTGATGGTTTGAGCTTCTGTTTATGACTTGCAGAGGCTTGTTTACCAGAGTCTACTTTTAAGTGAGATGAACTGACTAATTGAACATGACTGTTTGGTATGTAGTAGCCTCGTTTAGGGTAGGTCACGATCAGCTTGGTAGAATCAATATCTGGGACGTTTTCTCTTAAGAGGTTGCGCAGCAAACTAATGCGGTTTGTGACCACATTTTTTGAGATGTACTGGTTCTCCCAAACTTGTTCAATGAATTGCTCGATGGAAGTTGGTTCACCTACATTGGACAGCAAGACTTCTAACAAGGCGACATTACGCGGCTCTAGCGCAATTTCGTTGTTGCCATTAGTCAGCGTTTTATGTTCAGGATCATAGAGTAAGTGAGCAATAGCGATGAGTTGGCCGCTTTGCTTGGCTTGAGCGAGTATATTCATACGAGTCACAGGAGAGCGAAAAGACGCCGCGCATTTTACAAAAATATTCTTACGACTTATAGATCCCTTCATAAGTAAGCTTGGTTGTATCACTTTTGAGAAACTCGGCGTGTTAGGGGAACACACACCGAGTTAATTTCAATAATTAGAACTTGTAAGTTGCGTTGATATAGCCTTGGTTTGAAGACTTAAATTTACCAAGAGCTTCGTCACCAACCTTATGCTCGTTGCCAGCAAAGTAGTTGAATCGGTAGCCTGCTTCCATACCAAAGTGCTCTGTAAACATGTAACCCAAACCTGCATTCAGACCGTAAGTTAAACCCGAATTTTTGCTTGTTACTGAAGCGCTCATACCACCAATAGGTGTTACTTTAGTTTCCAATTCACTGTGGTAGTAACCTAATGAGCCACCAGCTAATACATAGAAACTTTTGTCAATGTGATATACGTAGTCAGAACCTGCGCCAAATTGGTATCCATCTAACTGAAACTTAAGCTGATCACCATCTTCTGGGTCTGTGATGGTTAGTTCGGACTCTCCGTTGTATTGCAGGTAACCATAAACACGTACATTCTCTGTTAGGTAAGAGCCGCCTTTAATTGCAAAAGAGCCTGCGTTATCAAGTTTGTCAACGATGGTTTTGCTTTCGGCATCTGCCTCTGAAGTGTTGTATTTACCGCCTGCAAGCTCAACTGCAACGTAAGGTGAGTTAGCGAAAGTTGGCAGTGAAACCACAGCAGCCGTTGCTGCAATCAGTAGATGTTTACGCATAGTGTTTCTCAATATTTTGTTGGGTAACGAGTACTCATTGCAGCCTTCCGATTAAAGTAGACGGGTGGCAACTAGAGTTGATTGAACGCCATTTACTGGGCGTCGCTAAGTTGGCGAGAAAGTTATCTGAGAGAGGGGAATAATGCGAAAAACAAAAGTAAACGTAGTTACACTTGATGTTAATTTAGATCTATATCTATGATTTTTTTAGGTAAGTCTATTGCACCTTAACTCTCCGTGGAGAGCCAAAGTGCAACACAAACTGAGTCAACAGAATCCGTTATTTATTACCTTTGTAGTGTCGGTAAGTGAACACTTGACCCTTTTCATTGAATGCGTACACGGAATACTCGTCTTTTTCATTGCCATATTCCATACCTGGAGAACCCATCGGCATACCTGGAACCGCAAGCCCTTTTGCATTACGTGGCGGGTTTTCTAAGAAGGCTTTGATGTCTTCGGCAGGAATATGTCCTTCAAATACATAGCCGTTGATCTCAGCAGTATGGCAAGAAGCAAGCTCTGGTGTGATTCCGAGTTTCTGTTTAATTGGGTTCATGTTTTCATGCAGCTTTTCATCGACATTGAACCCAGCATCTTGCATGTGTTTGGTCCACTCAGTACAGCAACCACAGTAAGGGGATTTATGGTTGATAACATCAGCAGCTAACGCTTGACCAGACAAGAGCGCAAGGGTAGCCAAAGTTAGAGTTTTTCTATTCATAGTGACCTCTCGGAAGTGTTAAATAGTCTTAGACGGTTGGCGTTACTTACCACCGTTATAGATGAAAGGGCCATTGCAGCGCCAGCGATAACAGGGCTGAGCAAAAAGCCAAAAGTTGGGTAAAGCACGCCAGCAGCGACAGGGATGCCTAGTGAGTTATAGATGAACGCACCAAACAGGTTTTGTTTCATATTACGTAGAGTTGCCTTAGACAATTCAATGGCCTTGATAACAGAGACTGGTGATGAATTGAGCAAGGTAATCTGTGCGCTTTCAATTGCGACGTCGCTGCCACTGCCCATGGCTATACCGATATTAGCTAACGCAAGAGCGGGAGCATCGTTGACGCCATCACCAATCATGGCAACGTTACAGCCTTCACTTTGAAGCTGTTCAATATGGCTCGCTTTCTGATCTGGCAACACTTGAGCGATGACGCGTTCAATACCTAGTTGCGTCGCGATTGCTTGTGCGACTGATTGGTTGTCTCCAGTGAGCATGACGGGAGTAATTCCCATCGCTTTTAACATCGAAACCGCTTGCTTAGCGTCTTCTTTAATCGGATCGGCAATAGCGATCGTGCCGATGACTTCAGAGTTAACCGCGATAACAACCGGGGTCCAAGCATTGGCTAAGTATTGATGGATTTCCGAATCTATTGAGGACATCTCCCACGACTGCGCCTGAGCATAGTTAAGCGAGACAATCGCAATCTCTCCCTGTTGAGACTGGGCAAACACGCCTTGCCCACGGCGGTTCTCAAAGTTCTCTACATCAACGAGAGTGAGCTGTTGCTCTTTGGCTTGATTAACGATGGCTTTAGCCAATGGATGTTCTGAGTGTTTTTCAACAGAAGCGGCCAAGGCAAGTAGGCGGTCAACGTCATTGGAGACTGAATGAACGGATTGAACTTGCGGTTTCCCTTTGGTCAAGGTTCCGGTCTTATCAAATACCACCGTATCTATTTTGCTTGCGGACTGAAGCACGTCGGCATCTTTGATTAAAATGCCCATCTCGGCGGCTTTACCTATTCCAACTGTAACTGACAATGGCGTGGCGAGCCCGAGTGCGCAAGGGCAAGCGATGATCAGCACAGTGGTAGTGACCACTAACATATAACTGGCCTTGGGCTCAGGACCAAACATAAACCACACAAGTGCAGAGACAATCGCGATGGCAACCACAACCGGTACGAATATCGATGAAGTTTGATCAGCGAGCTTGGCAATAGCGGGTTTACTGCTCTGAGCTTCTCGGACCATAGTGATGATTCTCGACAGCATGGTATCGCTACCGATGCCAGAAGCGGTTATCACTAAGCTGCCATCTTGATTGATTGTGCCTGCTGATACAGTTTCACTTAATGCTTTGTAGACAGGAATCGGTTCACCGGTGAGCATAGATTCATCCAGATAAGACTCGCCACTCTCGACTACACCATCGACGGGCACCTTCTCGCCGGGTTTGACTCTTAGTTTCATACCTAACGTGACTTGCTCAAGCGGTATCTCACGTTCACCATCCCCAGTGACTAGGGTGGCATTTTGCGGTTGAAGATTCACTAAGGCTTGCAGTGAGCGGGTCGTTTTGGCTTTGGCTTTGGCTTCTATGTAGTGACCGAGCGAGATTAATCCGACGATCATCGCGCTGGCTTCAAAGTACACATGTCTTGAAGCAAGCGGAAACCATTCGGGGATAGTAACCACTAACATGGAAAACAGCCAAGCAGCACCAGTGCCTAGCGCGACTAACGTATCCATCGTCGCTCGTTTGTGAGTAAGTGCTTGCCATGCATTGGTAAAAAAGTTTCGCCCAGTTGTAGCTAATAGCCAAAAGCAGATGACTCCAATGACTCCCCAAACCAGCTGGTCTTGGCTGTTGCGAATCATCATATTGCCGCCAAACACACCCCACAGCATCAATGGAGCGCCGACTATAATACCTGCTAACGCACTTTTTCTATGCTGTGTTTGAGCCTGCTCTTGTTGCTCAATCTGTTTTTGTTGCTGCGTTGCTGGGTCATCAATAAATTGAGCTTGATAACCTGCATCTTTTACCGTGTTAATAAGCTCAGCTTCAATTTGCTCTTTTGGTTGTGCACTGAATACTAGCGCGCTTTGTTCCGCTAGATTGACCTGAGCTTTTTGAACGCCTTTAACAGAAGCGAGAGCCTTCTCCACAGACGAGACACAGCTCGCACAGGTCATACCGGATATAAGTAAGTGGAAGGAGTGAGCCGCCCCTTCTTCTATAGGGCTGGCAGGGGGAGCTGCCTCAGTCTTAGAAGTCTCAATTTCTTCAAATTCAACTGTCTCTTGGTTAGCTTGATAACCAAGTGATGCAACTAACTGTGTAATTTCTTCAGCGGTTCGCAGGGTAGTTATGGTTAATTCTGTTTTCGATGCTGTGAATGTGCCATTGAGTGGATCCTGTGCCAATGCTTGCTCAAGCTTGTAAACGCATTTACCACAATTTAGCCCAGTTAAGAAAAAATGATGCTGATTGCCCGCTGAGTAGCCGAGTTTCTCCACTACATTTGCAATCGATGAGAATGAGCTGTCAGTTTCCAACGAGATGAAGGTTGGCGACAGTTGGTGAATCTGTACTTGGTGTTCTGCGGTAAGGGCTCGCTCTACATTACGTGCGCATCCCATGCAGTTTAATCCTGACAATGGAATATCAAACTTAGACATATCAACACCTCGAAAAATGGAACTGTTACTTAGCCTAAACCTTACCTCAAGGGTAAGGTCAAGCCTTTAAACCAAAACGTCAAAATTAGAATTATTTGAAAATAGTTAGGTCGGATGATTGCGAGAGATTTCAAACTTTTACTGGGAAACTTGTTAATACCTGTAAAGGAATAAAAATTTACGGTGATCTGCGCCGAAAATTTCCTTGAATTAACTATCTGATTTGATTGTAACTGAGTGTTTTGACGTTTTTGTTTATTGATTTGTGTTTTTAAGTTGTTGTTTTAAATTGCTTTATGCTGTTTGTGTTTTTTTTGATTTGAACGTAGTCAGATTATTTTTTGCTTCATTTTTTGAAGCGAAAAAAGTTTGCAACCATGCCCCTGTCCATAAATGGTCCCTCTTCTTAACGTCCATTAAGCGTGTAGGAAGGGGAACTAAGAAAAACGACCAAAATGAATAATTACTTAGGGGTTAATACTATGTCTATGTTCAAAAAGACACTTCTTGGCGCAGCGGTTTCGACCGTTGTATTAGGTTTCTCTGGCATGGCCGCCGCAGATACGAACCTGAATCCCGCAGAAGCTAAATATGAGCAAGGTATCTATGGTTTGATTGCTATGCAGGTAGCAAACCGTGATTACGACAACTCATCACAAAACGATGGTGTTCAGTTCAACAACGAGTCTCGCCTCGGTTGGCGTGGTACAGCGAAGTTCGATAGCTGGGATAACTGGACATTCTTGTGGCAAATCGAGTCTGGCTATGTGGATGAGTCATTTGCAGGTGAAGATGGTGGTAATGGCTATCTAGGTCGTCGTGATACCTTCGTCGGTTTTGAACATGACACGATTGGTAAAGTTCGCCTAGGCCGCGTACTAACGCCAATTTACGAATTGATTGACTGGCCTGCAACCAACCCTGGCATGGGTAACGTTTGGGACTGGGGCGGTAACATTGGCGGTAACAACTTTAATGACCGTCAATCCGACACCATTCGCTGGGATACCAATGAGTTGTGGAAAGGCTTCACCATGGATATCGCAGCAGGTGCAGGTCAAGATCGTGCGGGCGGCACAGACAGCACAAAAGCGGGTAGCAACTACTGGCACGGTATGGCCGCGCACCAGCAGTTCAACGGTGACTGGGGCTGGGTTCAGTTCGACTTAGCGTATGAAATGAACTACGACACAATGGAAGGCAAGAACGAAAAGTACTGGGATAACCAAACCTACCTATTGGGCTCTCAAGGTGGTTTCTCTAACGGCTTAGGCTACTTTGCTTACTACCGTATTGCTGAAGCACAAGATACTAAAGGCAGCGATGAGACAGAGCACTCTTACTCAGTGGGTCTAACCTACAACTTTGGTGAAGGTAACAAGTGGCAAGCGAAGATCGCTCGCGCTGAAAACCTTGGCCTAGAAGTTGATGGTAAAGACATCGAAGGCACTAAAGACAACGTGACTTCCATGCAGTTAATGTACTCGGTTGATACTAACGCGGTTGTGTACGCTCGTTACGCAATGAATGACCTAGAAAATACGGGTACTACAGGTGAAGGTTACCAAGGCCGTTGGAAGTCAGACAGCTTTGATGAAGCGTCTGTCGGTATCGAATACTGGTTCTAACTATTAATTAAAATTATATGGGCGGCTTTATGCCGCCCTTCGTTGTTTACTATTCGCTTTGACGTCGAGGAATCTATGAAAAAACTAACAAGCGCACTTTTATTTGCTACGATGGCACTGCCAGTGGGAGCGGCTGAGCTTACCATTATTAACGAGATTGAGCCGTTAGTGCTAAATGGAAAAGAGCTGACTCGTAATGATTATAAAAGCGCCCAAGTGATTAATTTGCAAGAGGGTCAAAACCAGCTCTTATTCGTCCTTGATCAACTGGTTGTTGAAGATGGTCGTCGCAACAAACTGGTGTTTCCGTCAGTCGTAATTAAATTTGATGCAGCGTCTGCTCCAGTAACCCTTAGCTATCCGGTTTTTCGTCATGTTGATCAAGCAAAAACTTTCCGTAAAGCATTGGATTTCTCACTAATCGATGCTCAGGGTAAGGCTGTGGATTACCAGGTTGATCTGCTGCATATCAAAGGCTTTTCTCAGTTCAATGATTATGAAGCGGCAGTGGCTGAGTATAACCAAGTTGGGGGCATTGCCTCTATCTCCCACACAGATGCTGTAACATCTCAGATAAGTAGTAACGAGGAAATCAAGAGTACAAGTGCTCAAGCAGAGATGAAGGCAGCTATCGCGACTTCAAGCGGATCCATTAAAAGCGACTTTTTGTCTATGACGCCGACTCAGCGCCAAGAGTTTATCTCTTGGGCAGTCAAACACATCAATGAATAAACAAAACATGGTGTAGATGGATTGTAGATTTGCATATCGGTGCTAAAATAACGCGCAATTTTGGCACCATCCTCATTTGATTAGAGTGGTGCGGTCATTTAGACAATCAAGGTATTTTACATGACGGTTAAAACTCGTTTTGCTCCTAGCCCAACAGGCTACCTACACGTTGGTGGTGCTCGTACTGCACTTTACTCTTGGCTTTACGCTAAAAACCAAGGTGGCGAATTTGTTCTACGTATCGAAGATACAGACCTAGAACGTAACTCTCAGGAAGCGGTAGATGCGATCCTAGAAGGTATGCAATGGATGGGTTTAGAGTGGAATGAAGGTCCTTACTTCCAATCTAAGCGTTTTGACCGTTACAACGAAATGGTTGATAAGCTGCTAGCTGAAGACAAAGCATACAAATGTTACGCATCTAAAGAACTATTAGATGAGATCCGTGCTGAGCAAGAAGCGGCAAAAGAGATGCCTCGCTACGATGCAAACCATCCAAAAATCGTAGCTGCAAACGCAGAAGCGAAAGAGGGTGATGCGTTTGTAATCCGTTTCCGTAACCCAAAAGAAGGCAGTGTCGTATTTGAAGATCAAATCCGTGGCCGCATTGAAATCGCAAACAGCCAGTTAGATGATCTGATTATTCGTCGTACAGACGGTGCTCCAACATACAACTTTGTTGTTGTGGTGGATGACTGGGATATGGGCATTACTCACGTTGTTCGCGGTGAAGATCACATTAACAACACGCCTCGTCAAATCAACATTTACGAAGCGCTAGGTGCACCTGTACCAACATTTGCACACTGTGCGATGATTCTTGGTGATGATGGTGCCAAGCTATCTAAGCGCCATGGTGCGGTCTCTGTGATGCAGTACCGTGATGAAGGTTACCTACCGAATGCACTGAACAACTACCTAGTACGTCTAGGTTGGTCTCACGGTGACCAAGAGATCTTCTCAGAGCAAGAGATGATCGATCTATTTAGCTTGAACGCGATTTCGAAGTCAGCATCTGCCTTCAATACTGAAAAGCTACTTTGGTTGAACAACCATTACATCAAGACTTCAGCTCCTGAATACGTAGCTGAGCATCTGCAATGGCACCTAGATAACCAAAACCTAAATGTTGAAAACGGCCCAGCAATCACGGAAGTGATCACCTTAGTAGGTGAGCGCTGCAATACGCTTGTGGAGCTAGCTGAGCAGATTCGCTACTTCTACGAAGACTTTTCTGAGTTCGAAGCGGGTGCAGCGAAGAAGCATCTTCGTGGTGTGGCGAAAGAGCCACTTGCATTGGCACTAGCGAAAGTTGAAGCACTAGAAGAGTGGACAACGGACAACATCAAGCAAGGCGTGATCGCAGCGGTTTGTGAAGAACTAGAGATTGGCATGGGCAAAATTGGTATGCCACTTCGTGTTGCGGTAACTGGCGGTGGTCAATCTCCATCAGTTGATGCGGTAATGGAGCTAGTAGGCAAAGAACGCGTCATCGCTCGTATCAAGATGGCGTTAGAGTTTATTGCAGAGCGCGAAGCTAACGCATAACAGGCTCAACGTTATTATCATAAAAGCCGCAGCAATCGCTGCGGCTTTTTTATTTCCTAAACAGAGCGTGCTCAGAAATAGCCTATACGTGACCGTCTCAATAACGAGACTTATAACGTTACTTGGTTAATTGACTGATTATTAACAGTAAATTTTCATGGCTTGTCAGCCCTTGTGCCACAAAGGCGGAGCGAACTAGTTTATTTTTCTCTGATTTTTAGCTCACTCAATGCTGACAATTCGCCTCTTTTCTCGCGGTAAAAAATCCCTATAGTGCTTTCGCTGGTTACAGCGAGTTACGTTTTGTAACAGTAGGAACAATTGCACATTAGGAAGTGGTTTAGCGTTTTGATTGGAGACTTGTCCTATCTAGAAAGTCGTTCTAAACGCACTGGAGTTAACTAGAAAAGCTTAAAAACTAAGGATTTAATTATGAATAAACTAGCAGCGGTCATTTCAGCATCACTTTTTATAGCATCTGCCCCGACGATGGCAGAAGTTTACCTAGGTGGTAAAGTTGGTAAGTCATGGTTAGATGACGCCTGTACATCTGCGACTGCCAATTGTGATGATGAAGCTTCAGCGGTAGGTGTCTTCGCGGGTTATCAAATGTGGGACTTCTTGTCGATTGAGGGAGGATACGATTATTTGGGTGAGTTTACCGCGGATGGACTTAACGACGATAAAGTGGAAGCCTTTACACTTGCTCCCAAAGTAAACCTTCCAATCACCGACGGAATTTCTTTGTACGGTAAACTAGGTGGTGCGTATGTAAAATACGGTAACCAAGATGATTACTCGTACTTAGGTGCAGCAGGTATCGAATTTGACTCACATGAAAACGTAGCTGTGAGAGTCGAATACCAAACGTTGACAGATATTAACAATAATCAAGTACGCGCTATGGGTAATACTGCAACGCTCGGTTTTGTCTACAAATTTGGCGGCAGCGAACAAACGGCGGAGCCAGTTACCGTCGTACAAGAAGAAATGATTGAAGCGGTGGTAGAGGAACAGCCAGCTCAACCAGTCATCGTTACGAAGATTTATGAATCACAAGTGATAGGTACAGAGAGCTTTACGCTTAATAGTACAGAGCTTAACCAAGAGAGCGTTGCTAAATTAGATGAGCTGGTGGATTTTTTAAACGATTACCCCCAAGCTCGCGTTGAGGTTACGGGGTATACAGATACGTCAGGCCGAGCCGAATACAACCAGAAGGTATCAGAAAAACGTGCAGCCGCAGTGGAAAGCGCTTTAGTTGATAAGGGTATTGATGACACTCGTATCACTGCAGAAGGGGAAGGGGAAAGTAATCCTATTGCATCAAATGAAACACGTGAAGGACGTGCGCAGAACCGTCGTGTAGAAATTGTGGTCCCTGCTTTCGAATATCAAGTAGAACAATAATTAGATAGAGACCTGAAGTATTCCTTCAGGTCTTGAATGCGCCATTTAGTACCTGAAAATTGGGCGTTTAATCAACTTTTGGCTAGTCATAAGTTGTTTTGGGGCTTTCCTGAAAACTTCTAAATCTCTGAATTAAAATAAAAATTGGAAAAGAAAATTGTTATTGATTAATTATGTGTGTATTTTTTGCTCCTTAATTACCGATTAAGTTATTGTTTTATTGGAATGTCAGCCAAGTAATGGCCACATTCAATAATTAAGGATTAGAGAATGAATAAAAAAGTGGTGCTTGCGTCTAGTCTTATCTTGCTTGTTTCAGCTTCCGCTAACGCTCAAATCTATCTTGGAGCGAAGGCAGGTGCAAGTTGGGTAGATGATCTATGTACTTCTGGAAGTCAGTGTGATGAAAATTCTTGGGCACTTGGTTCGTTTTTAGGTTATGAATTTAACGATCATTTTGCCTTAGAGGCAGGCTTAGATACGTTGGGTAAAACAACAGGTGCTGGATATACCGACGCAGGCCTAATTTCTTATTCTCTAGCGCCGCGTTTCAATATTCCGCTAACCAATAGCCTTGATGTGTTTGCAAAAGCTGGTGGTGCTTATGTGGAGTATGGAAATAAAAGTGACGCCACGTTGATGGGTTCTTTAGGTCTTAGCTACAACGTTCTACCAAACATCGATATTCAACTAGAATATCAACGTCTGGCTGATATAGATATCGAGTCTCATGGAATTTCAGGTAACGCGGTTACATTAGGCTTTACCACTAAATTTGGCAGCTCGGCAAATACGGTCAATGAGCCTGTTGTTCAAGAAGAGATGCAACTACAAAACGTTGCTGTTGAAGAAGTCATTGTTAAACCAGTGATGAAAACATACGAAACTCAGGTCGTGTACTCGGTCCAGTTTAAGTTTGATAGTGCAGAGTTGACGGACAGCAGCAAGGTTGCTCTACAAGAAGTGTCCGAGTTTATGCTTCAATATCCAGAATCGAGCGTTGATGTTATAGGGCATACAGATATTAGCGGACCAGCAAGTTATAACTTGACGCTGTCTGAACAAAGAGCGCAATCTGTCGCTGACGTGATTAATAGCTTTGGAGTGAACAACTCTCGCATTAACGTTAAAGGTGAAGGGGTAAGTAATCCGGTTGCCTCAAATGAAACCCGAGAAGGTCGAATTCAAAACAGACGAGCAGAGGTAGTTATCAACGAATTCGAATATCAAGTGAACTAGCAGTTTCTCTTCCTCATGCAAAGCCTCAGCCAATGGTTGGGGCTTTGTCTTATTTGTAAGACAGGTAAGCCCATTATAATGGCGCTTGCTATCTGGCTTGCGAAATATTTCGTTTAGCATATGCAATAGTAATGCTATCTTCTAGTTCTGAGACTAAACTAGAGCAGTTGGTCTAAAGTAGTTTGACTAGCATAAACATAATGAAAAATGGGGAAGGACTCATGAAAAAGTTAGCAGTGGTAATTTCTAGTACGCTTGCACTTGCATCAATGAATGCAAATGCTGATTTTTATTTAGGTGGTAAAGTCGGTAAGTCATGGTTGGATGATGCTTGCACTTCGATTACAGCCAATTGTGATGATGACTCAATTACGGCAGGTGTATTAGCCGGTTATCAATTCATGGATTATCTATCACTTGAGGCGGGTTATGACTATCTGGGCGAGTTCACTGCGGATGGTCTAGCAGATGAGAAAGTAAAAGCCTTTACTATTGCACCTAAGATCAACTTGTCTCTGACGGAAGATTTTTCGCTTTACGGTAAGTTTGGTGGCGCCCGTGTAGATTATGGTAGCAAGAATGATAACTCTTTCCTTGGGGCCGTTGGTCTTGAACTGGATTCGCACAAAAACGTGACAGTTCGTCTTGAATACCAACGTCTGACAGATGTGAATAATGATTATGTGAGAGCGGCAGTGAATTCAGCCACTCTTGGGTTTGTTTATAAGTTTGGTGCTAGTGAGCAGCCAGTTTCTGAACCGTATGTGGCAGAAGAGAAAGTGGTTGAGGAAGTCGTAGAAGAGGTTGTGGTTGTTACACCTGTGATTAAGACTTTTGAAACTAAGGTTGTTGATTCTGGTGCATTTGCTTTAAATAGTTCTGAACTAAAGCCCGAAAGCTTACCAATGCTAGAGGAATTGGTTCAGTTTATGAAGCAGTATCCTCAGTCCAATGTTGAAATTACTGGGTACACAGACTCAAGTGGTGCGGCTGCTTACAACCAAAAACTCTCTGAAAAACGAGCTAAATCGATTGAAAATGCCTTGCTAGAAGAAGGAATCGACAGCTCTCGTATTACAGCGACCGGTGAAGGTGAGAATAACCCTATCGCTTCGAACGAAACGGTAGAGGGGCGCGCTCAAAACCGACGTGTGGAAATCGTCGTTCCAGCATTTGAATACGAAGCAGAGTAAACTCTACAAAATCGAAAAAGCCTTGGCGTTGTGCCAAGGCTTTTTGTTTCAATCAAGTCGGATATCACTTCAAATCAATACTATTTAAACGCCCCATAAACTCGAGGATTTCTAGGTTCTCTTTGTTGGCTTCCAATAAGGCTTTCTTAGTTTTTGAGTAAGCTGCCAATCGACCATGTTTTTTGATTGAGCAGACGACACTTTTGTATATTAACTTACCGTTTTCGTCGTAGTTGCGCCAAGCCGCTATGTAGCACTCATCTTTTGCAGTTGGGTTATCTTTAGTTGGCCTAGGCTTGAAGATAATTTTAGGCTCCAGTGAATGCGGTAAGCGAGTCATCAAATAAGGATCTTTGAGTAATTTACGCCAAAACTTGCCCCACATTTCTGAACCAAGCTCATTGCGAAGTTTTATCGCTTTCTTCAGTCCCTTTTTCTCGCCAATACGCACATACCCCACCGAACGATGAAGAACTTTGTCGTCAGGTGTGTGGATATGAATCTTAAATGCTGTCTTGGCTTTTGAAATAAAGCGGTGACCAGTGTTAGTGGTCAAGTTACTTTTGGTCATTCATTTTTATAAATAGTTTTGTTAATAGCTATTTTAGTTGAATGTCCACAAATGTAGAAGGTTTGATTTTTAATAGAAGCTGTTTTGTACGGGCGAAACGACAAACTTGTTTATTAAGTTGTCGTTGCACACTCTGACATAAAGCAAAAGGGGCTAAATAATGATTACTTAGCCCCTTAAAAAGTCTGGCGCTCCCGACAGGATTTGAACCTGTGACCTATCCCTTAGGAGGGGATCGCGCTATCCAGCTGTGCCACGGGAGCATTAATCTTATGATACTGATTTCAAATCATAAGTTAAGTACGAAGTGGTGTTTTTAAAGAATCTTGTGCATGACATCGCCGATTTGAATGCTCCCGGCAAGTTCGGCTTGGTCAACAGTAAGCTCCGCTTCATTCTCATACACGCGTGATACAGTTAGAGTAATATCGGTTTCAGTGACTTTGTTTCGTGGTAGCCCACGTTGATCAATAAATGAGCCTGTATGCCATAGTTGCAACTTATCACCTTCCATTACACCGTGAATGCGCCCAAGATCGATTGTGATGGTGTTATCCCATTTGGCAACCACTTCTGGCAAGGTGATTTTACAAGAGACCTCTGACTCAAGATCCAACATAATGTTGCGGCTAACGCGCAGCATCATGTCGCCATAGGTCGAAGCCCAAAAGCGCGCACTACGTGTATCGACTTGGCTGGTCTTAGCAAACGGCCAACTTGCTACTTCTCGATAGTTACGGTTATAGACTTCGTTCCCTGTCTTTCCGTCAAAGACTTGCATCTCTAAAGCAAACTGGCGGTTTATTACGTCGTCGCTGAGCAAGCCTCCTGCTTCGATGGTCGCTGTTAAGTCAGTAATCACGCCCCCGATGATGTATTGAGCACCGGTATCTTCAGCGATCATTTTTAGCCGTTCTGGATAACGTTTGTTAATTTCAAAATCAGTGGTACCAACAGAAACGAAGTTGGCAGACTGTTGATCTAGCTGACGATTGATAACATTGGCGAAGTCATCCCCAACACTGTAGATTTGCCCCATTACCGCTTGTTGAGGGGAGGCAATATCTATATTGCCGACCAGAAAAGTCTTTTTATACTGGCTAACGTGGCAACCCGTTGCCGATGGGTAAATATCAATGCGGGCTTTGACAAACATCACGCCACTGCGAGTTTTCTGCTCATCAACCAAGATATAACGTACTTCGCTGTTGGTAAATTGATATTCCTTTCTATCGCTTTCTAACAGCGGGCGTAGATTAGAGATACTGCCAATATCTGCGCCAGAGAAGCTCACTGCTTTGAATAGAGCGTCCTCTAAGGCATGAATACGGGCGACTTCTTCCGAAGAGACAACAGTAGCCGTCCCTGTCACTTCAAACCACGCCGCAGTTGCCGTGTTGGCAAGTACGCTTAGGTAAAGTGTGGAGAAGAAGAGAAGAAGCGATTTTTTCATATCTAGTTACCAAGTTGGTTCATTTCTTGCTTGTTAAATCGTAGCTGATTTAGGCGTTGCCTTTCTAAGTCGTTGCAAACATAGAAAAGCAAGGAATGTTCCACTTTTAGAAGAGAGCTAAAAGATCTGACATTTTAAGCCTTAATGTATCGGAGATTTGAGAATGAAAAAATGGCTATCGCTAGTCCCTGTGGTGTTTCTCACCGCTTGTGCCTATGCTCCAATATATAACGGTAAAGAACCGTACCCAGGCTCGCAGTTTATGCTGATGGAGAGCCCGCGTCATACTCTTGACTTCTTTGTAGAGAGTATGACGGAAGACTTGATGATTTCGAACACCAGTGTGTCTGCACGTACACCGATAGCGGTGACCTCGTTTGTTGACCTACAAAATATGGATGCAACCAACTGGTTGGGTAACTCGGTGTCTGAAGGCTTTATCCACCAGTTCCAACGTCGTGGATTTAAAGTAGTAGACTTCAAAACAACGGGTTCTATTCAGGTGACGCATCAAGGTGATTTTGCCTTTAGTCGTGATTGGAAAGACTTGGCGCAAGAGCAAGATATTCAATACGTCCTAACGGGTACGATGTTGCGTCAAGAAGGCGGGGTATTGGTGAACGCTCGAGTCGTCGGTATGCAGTCGCGAGTCGTGGTTGCTACGGCTCAAGGATTCTTACCAGCGGATCGCATTGGTCGAGATCTTGATACCCTTAATAGTATTCGTACCCAAGATGGTGTATTAATCCGTTCTGACCCCACGATGACTCAGCCTTACACGGTTATATTGCGTCCATAGGAGACAAGATGAAAAAGCTACTACTCCTGATTGTTGCTTTAGTTATGGTCGGTTGCCAACCTCTAACCGATATGCGTAAAGATGACTGGTTAACAGCCGTCGGTTACGCAAGCATCAGCGAGCAAAAAGGCCGCAATGAAGAAGAAAAGCAAGTTCGCGCTATGCGCGCTTCTAAAATCGATGCGTATCGCGAGCTAGCGGAGCAAGTCTACGGAATGCGTGTCAGTGGCCGTGCTGACCTGCAAGATCAACGTCTGGGCACTGAACTGACGTCTGGTGCTGTTGATGGTGTAATACGTGGTGCTGAAGTGGTACGCAGTTACAAAGTAGGCGATAGCTATGTCACAGAGCTAAGATTGGATATTCAGAAGATGAATAAGCTACGTGATTATGGCGAGGTACAAACGGTTCCGGAAAAACGTCAACAGACACTATTTTAAAACTTTAATCTCCGAGCAAGCAAAAAGCGGCAACCAATGGTTGCCGCTTTTTTTGATTTCTATTTCTAAGCTTTGATATTAGTGCCTAAAGTAGTGACATTTTTGGTTTGACCTTCAGCAGTATAGGTCATACCTAACTTGCCTTGAGATTGCTGCATTAGGTTATTGAGTTTGTTAAAGCTAAGTTGCGCACGTTGCAGCGCCTGACCATTAACTTCGTTGGCTTGCTGGCAATCACTGATTAGAGAGCGAATCTGCTCAACCAGAGGGCTCAACTCTGGATCGTGCGATAAGCTTTCTACTTCAGGGTGGCGACGAAGACGTTCGTCAGTAGTCTGTAACTGTTCAATTAAGACAATCTTGTTTTTGGCGATAGCTTCGATATCTTTTGATACTCGATTCGCAATCGCAACCCTTTCTTGCTCAAGAACATCGGTAAGCTCTTGGGCATTTTTCAATTGGAACTCGATCAAACTTAGTATCGCAGCCATGGTCAACAATCTCGCAGATTATAGTCCGCCAAGCTCTTTTTCGAACTTAATCATATTGTCGGCAAGTTTTTGAGGATCGACATTGTATGAGCCGTTAGCAATCGCTTCTTTGATTGCGGCTACTTTAGCTTTGTCAAAGCTAGGTTGGCTGACCATTTGATTATGCATTTCTCCCACCGCCTTGCCTTGTGAGCTGAGTGAAACTGCATCCTGAGCGACATCAGACTTTTTTGCCGAGTCTGAGTTGCTTGTTGGACTGCTTTCGTTACGAACAGAACTGCGCGTCGAAGTTGATAGCGTTTGCCCTGAACGTATGTTGTCGATACCTGCCATAATTGTTGAGCCTTTTGAAGATTTATCTATATGTACTGTCAATATCGACGCGTACGGTTAAAACTTTAGCTTTTTTTAAAAGTTCTAAAAGATCACCGTCACTTCTGAAATTCCAGTTACACGTCCTTCAATTATACGGTTGGATTTACTATTTTTCACCCTTATCTGTTCACCATGTGAACCATCTGTGAGCGCAACACCTTTTGTGGTAATCGTCATACCAGACTTGACGGCTTTAATTGTGACGGTTTCATTGCGACATACGACGCAAATATCTCTAGCTTCTATAATGTCACCAGAGCGAAGGTTTTTCTTTGCTTTTGCGCCTATTACAGCATCAATTGTGGAAAAGCCTTGCCGCCTAAAGCGTTGTAAGTCTACCATATTAATAGTGATATCTTGAGCAGCAATGATTTGTCCACGTGATAGAGGGGTAGTCAATACAACTTGTGGTCCGGTGCGAGTTAAACGCACTGGGACGTAGACTCGCCAATCATCATCAGGGCATTCTACCAATACGGTGATGTTACTGGCGTTGGGGTTGGTCGATGAAGAAGAACTATTGAGCCTAGTAGGGCAGTCTGTCGCGAAAATTCGGCTATCTAAATTAGCCGCTTTGGCCTCAAGTGTGCCACCTGAAGGCCACTCAATAGTTGCAAGAATGTACTCCTCTGCAGCTTGTTGAATAAGTTGGATTTGGTTTTCTGTTGCAGATGTCGCTGAAAAACTAAAGAAAAACAACAAAAAGCCGATAGACTTATAAAACTTTTTATAGAAAGCTCTACAATTAGTTATGGAAAATGAGCATAAGTGTGATTTAAAGTATGTCATTCTGTTTCTCTAAAGTTTTACATGGCCGTTAGTAGACTACCATTTTTTTTAGCATTAAAGTTTGAGATGGAGATGAGCTTATGTCGGGTATTCTTGATTCTGTGAATCAGCGTACGCAACTCGTCGGACAAAACCGATTAGAACTCCTAACTTTTCGCCTGATGGGGCGTCAACGTTATGGAATTAACGTATTTAAAGTAAAAGAGGTACTTCAGTGCCCTAAGCTTACTTCAATGCCAAACTTACACCGACTCGTCAAAGGTGTGGCTCATATTCGTGGCCATACCGTTTCTGTTATTGATTTAAGTCTGGCGGTGGGGGGCAGACCTACTACTGACGTCGAAAAAGCTTTTGTAGTTATTGCTGAATTTAACCGTACTATTCAGGCCTTTTTGGTTACTTCTGTCGAGCGTATTATTAATATGCACTGGGAAGCAATTTTGCCACCACCTGAAGGAGCTGGTAAATCCAATTACTTAACGGCTGTCACCAACATTGATAACGAGCTAGTTGAAATTCTCGATGTAGAGAAAATTCTTGCAGAAATCGCGCCAGTTGACGAGACAATGGATGCATCAATAGGCGAAGAGATTGCTCAGGTTGAGGCAGAAAAAGAGATTGTACGTCGTATTCTCATTGCGGATGACTCGACGGTTGCACGTAAGCAGGTTGAGCGCGCAATTACATCATTAGGATTTGAAGCCGTTGCTGTTATTGATGGTAAGCAAGCTTATGAGAAGCTAGTAGAAATGGCAGCTGAGGGCAGTATCTATGACCAGATTTCTTTGGTTATCTCAGATATCGAGATGCCGGAAATGGATGGCTATACACTAACAGCCGAAATAAGGCGTAACCCTGATCTTAAAGATCTTTATGTTATTCTTCACTCATCACTTAGTGGTGTATTTAACCAAGCGATGGTTGAGCGGGTAGGAGCTAACTCCTTTATTGCGAAATTCAACCCTGATGAGCTTGGTAATGCAGTAAAAGCTGCACTTACAGAATAAAAAGAGAAGTTAATGACAGCGATAACTATAAGCGATCAAGAGTATCGTGATTTCAGCCGATTCTTAGAGTCACAATGTGGTATTGTGCTTGGTGATAGTAAGCAGTACCTAGTCAGAAGCCGACTAAGCCCGCTCGTCACTAAGTTTAAGTTAGCGACTCTGTCTGACTTGCTTAGAGATGTGGTGACTGGGCGTAATCGTGAACTGCGTGTTGCCGCTGTTGATGCCATGACCACCAACGAGACACTGTGGTTTCGTGATACCTATCCATTTGAAGTGCTTGCTAACAAGTTGTTGCCAGAAGCGGCAGCCAATAAGCGCCCAATCAAAATTTGGTCAGCGGCAAGCTCTTCAGGTCAAGAGCCTTATTCCATGGCGATGACTATACTTGAGACTCAACAGCGTAAGCCCGGCATGCTACCGAGCGTATCTATCACTGCGACTGATATCTCAGCGAGCATGCTTGATATGTGTCGTGCTGGTGTCTACGATAATTTGGCGTTAGGTCGAGGTCTCTCACCTGAACGTCGACGCAACTTTTTTGAAGATGCTGGTGATGGCCGAATGAAGGTCAAAGATAATGTGAAGCGTTTGGTTAACTTCCGCCCACAGAACTTAATGGATAGCTATGCGCTGCTCGGTAAGTTTGACATCATCTTCTGCCGTAATGTGCTTATCTACTTCTCGCCGGACATGAAGTCTCAAGTATTGAACCAGATGGCGAATAGCTTAAACCCTGGTGGTTACTTGTTACTGGGTGCGTCTGAATCTTTGACTGGGCTTACTGACCGGTTTGAGATGGTTCGATGCAACCCAGGCATTATCTACAAGCTCAAATAATCGAGTCTTAATCTTTCAAATGCCCAGCTTTATGCTGGGCATTTTTGTACTTAATCCCTATTTAACTTGTATACTTTTTTACGAGTCATTCCAAACTCTTTAGCATGATGTCGCCATATGAGTTGGCGTACTTATTGCTAATTATCCAATTGAAAGCAACCGCGGAACAAGTTTTTCTAAAGTTGGTACGCTAATTGCTTTTACATTTAATAGTAACGGTCAGTTCTTGAGTAGAGGTTAACATGGCTATTTCTTTCGACAACGCATTAGGTATCCACCAACACACGGTGGGCGTACGTGAGCGCAATGCTGAGGTGATTTCTACCAACATTGCACAAGCGAACACTCCAGGCTACAAATCGAAAGGAATGGACTTCCAAAAGGCCTTGCAGGCGGCAACATCAGAGGCAAGCATCGGGCTTAGCCGTACTGATAGTCGGCATATTCCTGCCTCTACTAGGGTGACAGGGGAAGTAATGTATCGTCTTCCTACACAACCTGACACAGGTGACGGCAATACGGTTGATGTGGATTTAGAGCGTAACTTGTTTATGCAAAATCAAATCAGACACCAAGCCTCACTTGACTTCTTAGGAAGTAAATTCAAGAACTTAACTAAAGCAATTAAAGGTGGTAACTGATGAGCTTATTTAACGTTTTCAATGTAACTGGTTCTGCCATGAGCGCTGAATCTGTTCGTCTAAATACGACCTCAAGTAACTTAGCCAATGCGGACAGTGTCTCTAGCTCTGCGAAAGATACTTATAAAGCCCGCCATGCTGTGTTCGGTGCGGAGTTAAGTAAGGCAAAGTATGGCCGCGACCATACGGTGCCAGTGAAAGTCATGGGTATTGTAGAAAGCGATAAGCCGCTAGATGCGGAGTACAACCCTGACCATCCACTCGCAAATGATGAAGGGTATATCTACAAACCTAACGTTAATGTGATGGAAGAGATGGCTAACATGATTTCTGCTTCACGTTCTTACCAAACGAACGTTCAAGTAGCAGATGCAAGCAAACAAATGCTGCTGCGTACGCTGCAGATGGGTCAATAAGGATAGGAGGTAACTATGGCCGATGGCATTAATAATGTTGGTCAAAGCGGCTTGTCCTATGTAGACCAGCTTAAACAGCTTCAGGACAAGAACAAGCCCAACGAGACAACAGGTAAGCAGGATCTTAAACAAGAAGACTTCTTATCTCTGCTCACTAAGCAACTTGCCCAGCAAGACCCATTTAAGCCGGTTAGCAATGACCAGATGATTGCACAGATGGCGTCATTTGCGACGGTGGACGGAATCGGCAAGATGAACAATCAGTTTGAAACACTGAACGCGTCGATGACTTCTAACCAAGCACTTCAAGCCTCTTCTCTTGTCGGCCGAGACGTTCTCGTCCCCGGCGCAGCAGGGGTTAAGGCTGATGACGGCTCAATGGCTGCCATGGTGAAACTCCCTCAATCTGTCGATAACTTGATGGTGAGAGTGGAAGACCAAATGGGTCAGCTGATCCGTACCTTTGATGTAGGCTCTAAACCTCCGGGTGACAGCCGAATTGAATGGGATGGTAAAGATCAAAACGGTAATCCATTGCCGGCAGGTAAATACAATGTGAAAGCATCGGGTTTACTAGATGGCAAGGCCAAAGAGTTTGAGGTTTCGACCTACGCTAATGTAAACAGCGTTCTCTTGGGTAAAGGCGATGGTAACGTACTACTCAATCTGGCTGGCTTTGAGTCGCCAGTTCGACTTGCTGAAGTACTAGAAGTTGGCAAAGCGTAACTCTTAAGTAGATATGCTAGCTAGATAGGAGATTTTGGAATGTCATATGTTGCACTAAGCGGTTTGTCCGCAGCTCAGTTAGATCTGAACACAACCAGTAACAACATTGCGAACGCAAATACATTCGGCTTTAAAGAGTCGCGTGCAGAGTTCGGCGATGTTTACTCAAATTCACTGTTTACTCATGCGAAGACAACTCCTGGACAAGGTGTTCAAGCGGCTAAGGTTGCTCAGCAGTTTCACGAAGGTTCTAGTATTTATACTAATAACCCGATGGATTTGCGCATTAGCGGCACTGGCTTCTTCGCGGTGGCAAAAGATCGCCTAACGCCAACGACCAATGAGTTAACCCGTAATGGAGCTTTCCATCTTAACCGTGATAACTATATGGTCACGGCGAACGATGAGTTTTTGCTAGGCTATCAGGTGAACAAAGATACTGGTGATGTTCTCTCTTACGAGCCATCGCCAATCAACATTCCAAAAGAGTTCGGTAAGCCAAAGCAGACATCAAACATTGATGTAGGTGTTAACCTTCCTGCTGGTGGTGATCTAAAAGATCCTGCGTTATTTGATTACACCGACCCTGAAACTTACAACCGTTCGACTTCATCGACTATTTATGACTCTATGGGTCAATCGTACAAGCTAACGACTTACTACCTAAAAGATCAAACTCAACCAAACACTTGGCAGACTTACTATACGGTCACCGACAGTGCGGGTGAGAAGCCGATCAATATTGTGGGTGGTGATGCGACAGCACCTACAGGTCATATTGGTCACACCATGAAGTTCAATAATGATGGTACCTTAGCCAGCCTTAACAATGGTCAAAACATTGTGTCTGAGGCGTTAGGCACAGGTGCTAACCCAATTGAACTGAATGGTGCGGATGTCAATCAGGTTCTGTCATTTGGCCTACAAGATGCGACTCAGTTCGCTGCTCCGTTTGAATTAACTAAGTTTGATGAAGATGGTGCAACGACAGGCTTCCTGACCAAGGTTGACTTTGATGAGAATGGTAGCGTTTTGGGTACATATTCTAATGGTGAAAACATCGTTCTTGGCCGTGTTTCATTGGTTCGTGTAGCGAATGAGCAAGGTCTAGATAAGAAGGGTGGCACTCAATGGGATTCTACTCAATTCTCTGGTGATAAGATCTGGGGTGAATCTAACAAAGGCTCTTTCGGTACCATCACTAGTGGTACTCTAGAGCAGTCGAATATCGACATGACCCAAGAGCTGGTTGACTTGATTTCTGCGCAACGCAACTTCCAAGCTAACTCTCGCTCGTTAGAAGTGCACAACCAAACGCAACAGAACATCCTACAGATTCGTTAATCTTTGTAAGGTTTTCTTAGCGGGATGTCGCAATCATCTGAATAGCAAGCTGGTGGCAATGATCAGCTTGCTATTGTTGCCACTACGGCAAAACCCTCCCCAACACCTCTCTATTTCTTGCCGTTTTTTTACTTAATAATCTGATTTTTAAGTGAAAATAAAATTGGCACGCCAATTGCTTTTATTGATCTGAATTGTGATTTTTGGAGCAAATTATGGATCGTGCACTGTTTCTCGCTATGAGCGGCGCCAAGCAAAATATGCAGGCTTTGCAGCTCAGAGCAAACAACTTGGCGAACGTCAGTACCACGGGCTTCCGTGCTGATTTGGCGCAAGCTCGCTCAATGCAAGCGTATGGCGATGGTTTACCAAGCCGTGTGTTTAGCATGACAGAACGTCCGGGACATAATTTCCAACAAGGCAGCGTGATTACCACTGGGCGGGACTTAGACGTCACCATCCAAGGTGATGGTTGGATCTCTGTACTGGATAAAACGGGTAAAGAAGGTCTTACGCGCAACGGTAACCTGAAGATTGATGTCAACGGCTTGCTAGTCAGCGGCAACGGTAATCTTGTTCTAGGTGAAACGGGTGCACCAATCACATTGCCTATCCCAATCAGTAAAGTTGAGATTGGTAACGACGGTACGATTTCTGTTGTTCCTCAAGGTGCTCCAGCCGATGCAATTGAAGTGGTTGACCGTATCAAACTCACTCGCACCAACAATCAATCACTATTCAAAGATATTAACGGCTTGTTCCGTGCAAAAGATCCTAATGCGGCATACGAAGCGGATGCCAGTGTAAAACTACTCACAGGCGCAATTGAAGGTAGTAACGTCAATGCTATTGGCGAGATGACTAACTTAATTGACTTGCAACGTCAGTTTGAAATGCAAGTAAAAATGATGAGCACAGCAGAAGATATGGACAAAGCGTCTGATTCTCTGCTTCGTATGAGCTAACAGATTCTAGGAGAGAGCTATGCATCCGGCACTATGGGTAAGTAAAACGGGCTTAGACGCTCAACAAACTAACATTTCAACCATTTCAAACAACTTGGCGAACGCTTCAACCGTTGGTTATAAAAAGAGCCGCGCGGTTTTTGAAGATTTGTTCTATCAGAACATCAATCAGCCAGGTGGTCAGTCTTCTCAGAACACTGAACTGCCAAGCGGCTTAATGCTAGGTGCAGGTTCTAAGGTTGTTGCGACACAAAAAGTCCATACTCAAGGCAACACTCAAACAACTAACAATAGCCTGGATATGATGATTGAAGGTGACGGCTTCTTCCAGATTCTGATGCCAGACGGCAACATCGGCTATTCTCGTAACGGTCAATTTACTGTTAACGACGAAGGGGTCATTGTGACTTCAGGTGCAGGTTATGCCCTTGAGCCTGAAATTGCTATCCCAGAAGATGCGATTAGCATTACGGTGGGTACGGATGGTGAGGTCTCTGTCCGTGTTCGTGGTCAGCAAGATAACCAAGTCGTCGGTCAGATTGCAACGGTCGATTTCATTAATCCAGGTGGTTTAGAGCCAATTGGTCAAAACCTTTACCTACCAACAGGTGCGAGTGGTGATCCTCAAGAGGGCGTACCAGGCTTTGACGGTTTTGGTGAGGTTAGACAATCGATGCTAGAAACCTCCAACGTTAACGTGACTGAAGAGCTAGTGAATATGATCGAAGCTCAGCGTGTGTATGAAATGAATTCTAAGGTCATCTCTGCCGTCGATAAGATGATGAGTTTCGTGAATCAGCAGCTGTAATCACTGCTTAGGGTGGAGATAAAAAATGAAACGTATAATCGCACTTTTTACAGTGGCAGTGGTGTCTGGGTGCTCGATGTTAGAGCCACCAATTGAAACTCCGGATGTGACTCAAGGCACGACCACTGTCGACGCTGTTGAGGGGGATAAATCGGAGCAGGAAAGTTCAGGGCTAATTGATTCTCTACGTAATCGTACAGATCCTGTTTCAGGTGATCCTGCATGGGCTCCAATTCATCCTAAGCACAAACCTGAGCACTATGCTGCGGAAACAGGATCACTGTTCAACATGGCAAGCACCAATAGCTTATATGATGACTCTAAACCGCGTGGCATCGGAGATATCATTACCGTAACACTTGATGAGAGCACTAAAGCGGCTAAAAGCTCTGATGCAGATCTATCGAAAAACAATGATGCGTCAATGGACCCACTGGAAGTTGGTGGTCAGCAACTGAATATTGGCGACTATAATTTCTCGTATAACTTAAGTAATGACAACAAGTTCAAGGGCAGTGCGGCAGCCAACCAGAGCAACAGTATTTCTGGCTCAATTACAGTTGAAGTTATCGAGGTACTGGCCAACGGCAACTTGATTATTCGCGGTGAAAAGTGGCTTACGCTTAATACTGGCGATGAGTACATTCGCTTAAGTGGCACTATCCGTCCGGATGACATTAAGTACGATAATACGATTGCATCGAACCGAATTTCTAATGCTCGTATTCAGTACTCAGGAACTGGAACGCAACAAGATATGCAAGAACCGGGATTCTTGGCACGATTCTTTAATGTCTCCCTATAAATCCATCTGATGCCGCTTTTTTGGCAGCGTGTAAAGTGGGCATAGAGATTAGAACAAGGGTATGATCATGAAAAAGTTATTTCTCCTTTTAACCAGTATGATGTTTATCGCGACATCGGTTCAGGCCGCGCGTATCAAAGATGTCTCGCAAGTTGCTGGTGTGCGTAGTAACCAATTGGTTGGCTATGGTTTGGTCACAGGTTTACCTGGGACTGGAGAATCAACACCTTTTACTGATCAAAGCTTTAATGCAATGTTGCAAAACTTTGGCATTCAAATGCCACCGGGCACAAAGCCAAAAAGTAAGAACGTTGCTGCCGTGATTGTGACTGCTGAGCTGCCTGCTTTTTCAAAGCAAGGCCAAACCATTGATGTGACCGTGTCTTCGATAGGTTCGGCTAAAAGCCTACGAGGCGGTACGCTTATGCAAACCATGCTTAAAGGTCTCGATGGGCAAATCTATGCCGTAGCACAGGGCAACCTTGTCGTCAGTGGCTTTAGTGCAACAGGGGCGGACGGCTCAAAAATTGTCGGTAATAACCCAACCGCGGGTATGATTTCTAATGGCGCTATGGTTGAACGTGAGATACCCACTCCGTTTAGCCGTGGTGACTACATCACGTTTAACCTACTTGAATCTGATTTTACCACTGCACAGCGCATGGCTGATGCGGTAAACAATTTCCTTGGTCCGCAAATGGCATCTGCGGTTGATGCGACGTCTGTGAAAGTTCGTGCACCGCGTGACATTACTCAACGTGTGGCGTTTCTATCTGCGATTGAAAATATCGAGTTTAATCCTGCTGAAGGTTCGGCAAAAATCATTGTTAACTCACGTACTGGTACGATAGTGGTGGGTAAGCATGTTCGTTTGAAGCCTGCGGCGGTCACCCATGGCGGCATGACAGTGGCGATCAAAGAAAACCTCAATGTCAGTCAGCCTAATGCTTTTGGAGGCGGAGAGACTGTTGTCGTGCCAGATACGGATATCGAGGTAACGGAAGAGCAAGGTAAAATGTTTAAGTTTGAGCCGGGTCTGACATTGGATGATCTGGTTCGAGCGGTGAATGAAGTTGGCGCAGCACCTTCGGACTTAATGGCAATTCTGCAAGCGCTTAAGCAAGCAGGGGCGATTGAAGGTCAACTGATCGTTATCTAAGGAGTAGAGCATGATTAACAATGGTAATGACATCGGCTTTATTCACGATATTGCAGGCTTAGATAAGTTACGTAAGCAAGCAGTGGAAGGTGACGAAGGTAGTGAAAAAGCAGCGCTAACCGCGGCAGCAAAGCAATTTGAAGCGATTTTTACCTCGATGCTGTTCAAATCCATGCGTGATGCCAACTCGACTTTTGAGTCGGGTTTGATGGACAGTCAAAATCAGCAGTTTTATCGACAAATGATGGACGAGCAGATGTCCAGTGAGCTAAGCGCTTCTGGCTCACTTGGCTTGGCCGATATGATTGTCGCCCAACTTTCTACAGGCAGCGTTGAAAATCAGAGTGCCAAAGCGCGCAATGAAGATTTTGAAGCTGTTATGGAGAAAATTGACCGTATTCGCCATGAACGCGCTGATGCAACTAGCGTTGAATTACCTTCACAGTCGCAACCTTCTCGCTTTGAGTCGCCGGAAACCTTCGTCACTTCAATGAAGCCTTATGCTGAAAAAGCGGCAAGAGCGCTTGGTATCGACTCATCGCTTCTACTGGCTCAAGCCGCGTTAGAAACGGGGTGGGGGCAGAAAGTGGTTAATAACTCTCGTGGCAGCAGTAATAACCTATTCAATATTAAGGCAGATCGAAGCTGGTCAGGTGATAAAGTTTCCACTCAAACTTTAGAGTATCACCAAGGTGTGCCAGTTAAAGAGAATGCCGCTTTCCGCTCGTATGCTAACTATGAAGAGAGCTTTAACGACTACGTGCGTTTTCTTAATGAAAACCCTCGCTATACCACGGCTTTACGTCATGGCGGCAATAACGAAGAATTTATTCGCGGCATCCACCAAGCAGGCTATGCAACCGATCCTAGATACGCAGACAAAGTTCTCAGCGTAAAAGCGCGTATTGATCAGATGTAAGGAAGGGCCGGACTTCGTCCTACAGGTACTAGAACGGGCTTCGCCCTACAGATATTGGAACGGACTTCGTCCTACAGAACATTCCGTTTCGAGAGGCGAGAGGAGCTATTGACAGAGCTTCTCTCTAACTAGATAAAATCATCCCGCATCCCGCATCCCGCATCCCGCATCCCGCATCCCGCATCCCGCATCCCGCATCCCGCATCCCGCATCCCGCATCCCGCATCCCGCATCCCGCATCCCGCATCCCGCACTTGGCACACATATTGCAAAATCTAACTCAGATGTTCAGTTAACGCTGATTTTAAAAGGTTTCTTGGGGGCAATATGTCGTCTGATCTTCTGAATCTTGGTTCGCAAAGCGTTCTCACAGCTCAGAGACAACTAAACACCACCGGTCATAACATCTCTAATGTGAATACAGAGGGTTATAGCCGTCAGTCGGTGATACAAGGCACAAATATGCCACGCCAATATGGCGGGGAAACCTATGGTATGGGCGTTCATGTGGAAAAAGTTCGCCGCTCGTGGGATCAGTTTGCCGTCAATGAACTGAATGTTTCCACCACTAATTACGCCCATAAAGTCGATGACGAAGCTAATTTGGAAATGCTTTCCAATATGTTGTCATCGGTTGCTTCGAAAAAAATTCCAGAAAACCTCAACGAGTGGTTTGATGCCGTGAAGTCATTGGCTGATAGCCCGAATGACGTGGGGGCGCGTAAAGTTGTACTTGAAAAAGCAAACTTGATTACTCAGAACCTAAATGACTTCCATGAAACGGTTCGTCGTCAGTCTGATGTGACTAACAAGAAGCTTGATTTAGGTATCGAGCGTGTAAACCAGCTTGCTTTAGAGATCAGAGACTTACATCGCCTTATGATGCGTACGCCTGGTCCGCATAATGACTTGATGGATACGCATGAGAAGCTTATCGCTGAACTCTCTGAGTACACCAAAGTTACCGTAACGCCGCGCAAAAACGCAGAAGGTTTTAATGTTCATATTGGTAATGGCCATACCTTAGTTTCCGGTACCGAAGCCAGTGAACTAAAAATGATTGATGGCTATCCAGATGTTCATCAACGTCGCTTAGCCATGATTGAAGGTAAGGGCATCAAAGCGATCACGACCAAAGATATTGATGGAAAAATCGGTGCCATGCTAACAATGCGTGACGAGAAGATTCCTCAGTTAATGGATGAGCTTGGTAAGCTTGCAACTTCCTTCTCTTATGAAGTCAATAGCTTACAGTCCCAAGGTCTAGATTTACGCGGAAACATTGGTGGGTTGATGTTCACAGATGTGAACTCCGATTTTATTGCAGAGTCCCGTGTTGTCACTTCTTCTAACTCAAAAGCAGACTTGGCGGTATATATCGAAGACACCAGTCAGCTTGTTGGCGGGCAATATTCTTTGCAATATGTAGGTGGTGATTATTATGTCACCCGTCCATCAGGAGAGCAGTTTATTGTGCCGGTTGTCGATAATGCTATCGCCTTAGATGGTTTGAGAATTGATATTCGCAACGGTTTAGAAGCCGGTGAAAGAGTACTTATTCGTCCGACTAGGAGCGGTGCTGCTCAGATGCAAATGGCGACCAATGATCCTAGTGATATTGCCGCGCAAAGTTATGAAGCCTCTACAACCTTTGCTCAAGGTAGTGCGCAATTTAGCATTGCTCAAGCAGGTGATTTGCGAGAGTTTGAAGTGATTATTTCACCTGACGGTCAGCAGTTTGCTGTAACGGATACTAAAGGGAATATTTTACTTCAACCACAAGCTTATCCACCTAGTGGCGCTGTAACGGTTCAGGGTACCTCATTTGAGCTTACTGGAGGCGCTCTGCCAAATGATAAGTTTACGGCAAACCTTGTCCCCTCTGAAGGTGACAACGGCAATCTACTAAAAATGCAAAACATCCAAACGGATAAAAAGCTTAATGATGGTGAGTCGACCATTCTCGACATTTACCACAACCTCAATACCGATGTCGGTCTTCAAATGTCTACGGCTTCGCGCTTAACCGATGTTTCTCGTTTGGAGAAAGAAGCCGCACAAGAAAGAGTTGCATCGATTTCAGGTGTTAACTTGGATGAAGAAGCAGCCAACATGATGAAGTTTCAGCAAGCTTATATGGCGTCGTCGCGCATCATGCAGGCGGCTAACGACACTTTTAACACCATTCTTGCGCTGAGATAAGGAGGCATAAATGATGAATCGTATTTCTAGCTTCCATAATTATCAGTCGGTGCAGAACGACTTACGTCGCTCGGAAGCAAAAGTGCATCACAACCAAGCGCAATTAGCATCGGGTAAAAAGTTAATGAAAGCGAGTGACGATCCACTCGCCACGCATTACATACAGAACATCGGTCAGCAGAAAGAGCAACTGCGTCAGTTTACCGATGCAATTACTCTCTCCCGTAATCGCCTAGAGCATCATGAAGTCATTATCTCTAATGCGGAAGATTATGCTGATGAAGCAAAACGAACCGTAATGGAAATGATCAATGGTTCGTTGTCACCGGAAGACCGTTTGGCTAAACGTCGTGAATTGCAGGAAATTGCCGATAACTTCTTGAATCTAGTAAATGTTCAGGATGAGTCAGGGAATTATATTTTTGCTGGAACTAAGCCAAAGAATCAGCCTTTCTTTCGTGATAAAGATGGTGATGTGGTGTATGCCGGCGATGATTATCAACGCAAGATGAAAATCTCTAACAGTTTAGAAATGCCAATTAACGATCCAGGCAGCAAATTGTTTATGGAGATTGATAACCCGTTTGGTGATTTCGAGCCTAAATACAATCTAAATGAGACTTCAGAGCTTTTACTTGAGCGCGCGAACAACATCAACCCAGATGACACCTCTACTTATAAGGTGACGTTTGTTGATATGCCCGATGGAAAATACGGTTATCAACTTGAGCGTGATGGTGCAGTGGTAAAAGCCGATACCTTCGATCCTGCCGTGGGTATCAAGTTTGAAGATGTGTCGATTCAAGTAAAAGGGCAAATTACTAAAGGTGACCAAATTACTTTAGAGCCCAAACGCACATATAGCATTTTTGAAACCTTTCAAGATGCGATGGCATTGTCGCAAGGTTCTGTGTCTGACACATCCAACACCGCCCAGTTACACCGAGTTGTGGAAGAATTTCACTCTGCTTTTATTCACTTAAACAAGGCACGTACAGATGTGGGTGCTCGATTAAGTACGCTAGATATTCAAGAAGAGCAGCATGATGACTTCAATATGACATTGGCCAAATCCAAAAGTAATTTTGAAGATCTTGATTATGCTGAGGCGATCATAGAGTTCAATGAGAACTCGCGTGCGCTTCAGGCATCTCAACAGGCATTTGGTAAAACCAAAGACCTAACACTATTTAATTACATCTAAGCTCAAAGCCTTATGTGCTATGCCATAAGTGCGAGATAGAAACAGCTATTGGAAAAACCACCACAGTAGTAGTGGCAATCTAGTGGCAAAAGGGCGGCAATGAGTTTGCCGCTTTAAGTGGGTGATATTTGCCCAATGCGAGCAAATAATAAACTTGCCATTTAAGTTGCTAATAAATATAAGGAAATTAATTTATTTAGTAACTATTTTAAAACTGGCACATAACTTGAATTGAGTTAGGGCAGAGTTAAACAAATTAGTTTTAAGTAGGCAATAAATCTACTTAGCAAGTCATTTACGGTCAGTGCTTCCAAATGAGACAAAGCTGGCCGCTTCGCAAGCACTTGCGAACTCAATAGGAGAGCAAAGTATGACCATTACAGTAAATACTAACGTGTCGGCGATGACCGCTCAGCGTTACCTGAATAAGGCGACTGGAGAGTTAAATACCTCCATGGAACGTCTATCTTCAGGTCAAAGAATTAACAGTGCGAAAGATGATGCGGCGGGCCTACAAATTTCGAACCGATTGACTGCTCAGTCTCGTGGTTTAGATGTGGCGATGCGCAATGCAAATGACGGCATCTCGATCGCTCAAACAGCGGAAGGTGCGATGAATGAGTCGACTTCGATTCTTCAACGTATTCGTGACTTGTCACTGCAATCAGCTAACGGCACTAACTCGGCATCTGAGCGCCAAGCATTGCATGAAGAAGTCTCTGCTCTGCAAGATGAGCTTAACCGAATCGCAGAAACAACGTCATTTGGTGGTCGGAAGCTACTAAATGGTTCATTTGGTGAAGCATCATTCCAAATCGGCGCAAGTTCTGGTGAGGCCATTATTATGGGCTTGACCAGTATCCGTGCGGACGATTTCCGTATGGGTGGTCAGTCTTTTATTTCTGCGCCTGAGCAGGCAAAAGATAAAGACTGGGGAGTTCCTCCAACGGCGAAAGACCTGAAGTTTGAGTTTACAACTAAAGATGGTGAAGCTGTGACGTTAGATGTTATTGCCAAAGAGGGTGATGACATCGAAGAATTAGCAACCTACATCAATGGTCAAACAGACAAACTAAAAGCATCTGTAGACCAAGACGGTAGACTGCAAATCTTTGCCGCGGAACCAAACCTTCAGGGTAACTTGAATATTTCAGGTGGCCTTGCTGGCGAGCTTGGTTTAAGTGGTGGTCCAGGTGTTCAAACCTCAGTACAAAACATTGATGTTCGCTCTGTAGGTGGTGCGCAAAATGCGGTCGGCATTATTGATGCGGCTCTTAAGTATGTGGATTCACAACGTGCGGACTTAGGTGCGAAACAAAACCGTCTGAGCCACAGTATCAACAACTTAGCTAACATCCAAGAAAACGTTGAAGCATCGAACAGTCGAATCCGCGATACAGACTTCGCGAAAGAGACCACTGCGATGACGAAAGCACAAATTCTGCAACAAGCGGGTACATCAATACTTGCTCAAGCAAAACAGTTGCCTAACTCTGCAATGTCACTATTGCAGTAATAGTCAAACTTTGCACCGACATTAACCTAGACGTAGGGTCAGTGTGATTTTGACGGCAAACATAGGTGATCAGGTAATGGAGCTCTCTCTCACACCTGCTCCATAACTGGAGTCACTTATGTAGCACGGCAGCCAGGCTGTGATCATTTCTCTCGATCTCCATATTGGCATTGGCTACCAAATAGCCCCGGTTCTCTCAAAGGAAAGGGGCTTTTCTTTTGCCTAAAGAAAATTCTAGCTCCTTTTTTCGTACTCCCATCAATTTCAAAATCGCGCGTTATCGGCTGAAAGAAAAAAAACTTTAGCAATTGATTTCATATCTGTCGGTTGTGTCAATATCTCTTTCTAATCGTTAGGTTTTTAAAATATTTGCCTATTTAGCTCTAAAGTTAATCAATGTTACGTCGTTAATAAGGTTACTTTGAGAGAACTAATTGGTTTACCGAGACGTCGGAAACCCTTTACCTCCGGTGTACGGAAATCAATAGGAGAAACCACTATGGCGGTTAATGTAAATACAAACGTTTCGGCAATGACAGCACAACGTTATTTAAACAGTGCGACTACTGCCCAACAGACGTCGATGGAAAGACTTTCATCTGGCTTTAAGATTAACAGCGCAAAAGACGATGCGGCAGGTCTTCAGATCTCTAACCGTTTGAATGTGCAAAGCCGTGGCTTAGATGTCGCTGTACGTAACGCGAATGATGGTATTTCGATGGCACAAACCGCTGAAGGTGCTATGAACGAAACGACTAACATTCTGCAACGTATGCGTGACTTGTCACTTCAATCTGCTAACGGTTCAAACTCTAAGTCTGAGCGTGTTGCTATCCAAGAGGAAGTGACGGCTCTAAACGATGAGCTAAATCGTATTGCTGAAACCACTTCATTTGGTGGTAACAAGCTACTAAACGGCACATTCGCTACCAAATCCTTCCAGATTGGTGCGGATAATGGTGAGGCAGTAATGCTAACCATGAACAACATGCGTAGTGACAACTCAATGATGGGTGGTAATAGTTATATTGCCGCAAACGGTCAAGACAAAGACTGGAGCGTACAAGCGGGCGCGAATGATCTGACCATTGCTCTGACCGACAAGTTTGGCCAAGCTCAAAACGTTACCATTAATGCCAAAGAAGGTGATGATATCGAAGAGCTAGCCACTTACATCAACGGTCAAACAGACCTAGTTACAGCATCTGTTGACGAAGATGGTAAGCTACAGTTATTCACGGATAACAACCGAGTTGAAGGTGTTGCAACTTTTGGTGGTGCACTTGCTGGTGAGCTAAGTATTGGTGCAGCGCAGGCAGTTACAGTCGACACGATGGACGTGACTACTGTTGGTGGTTCGCAACAAGCCGTAGCAATTGTCGACTCAGCACTTAAGTTTGTTGATAGCCATCGTGCTGAGCTTGGTGCATTCCAAAACCGTTTCAACCATGCGATTAATAACTTAGATAACATCAACGAAAACGTGAATGCGTCTAAGAGCCGCATCAAGGATACAGACTTTGCGAAAGAGACAACGGCACTTACTAAGTCTCAGATCCTATCGCAAGCATCAAGTTCTGTTCTTGCTCAAGCAAAGCAAGCGCCCAACTCAGCGTTGGGGCTTTTAGGCTAAAGAGTTAGTCTCTTAGCACAATTAAAGTCATGACTTAATTAAAATCCAGCTTCGGCTGGATTTTTTATGTTTGTAGCGCTTCAAAATGCAATTTGAGGTAACCCGCTATTCGCGAAATACTAGTGAAATGTAGAGGAGAGCATATTGCAGATAAAAGAAAACCCAGCTAAATAGCCGGGTTTCTTTAAAGAATGGTGCGGAAGGAGAGACTTGAACTCTCACACCTTGCGGCGCCAGAACCTAAATCTGGTGCGTCTACCAATTCCGCCACTTCCGCAACAAGTCTGTATTCATATTGCCAATTGGTAAAAGCAATACGAAGTTGTAAATGGTGGCTACGACGGGATTCGAACCTGTGACCCCATCATTATGAGTGATGTGCTCTAACCAGCTGAGCTACGTAGCCAATGGTGCGGAAGGAGAGACTTGAACTCTCACACCTTGCGGCGCCAGAACCTAAATCTGGTGCGTCTACCAATTCCGCCACTTCCGCATAAATATGGCTGTAGTCTTCAAGATGGTGCGGAAGGAGAGACTTGAACTCTCACACCTTGCGGCGCCAGAACCTAAATCTGGTGCGTCTACCAATTCCGCCACTTCCGCATCTTGAAACTACGTGATCATGTGTATAACTACAAATGATCGAAATTAATGGTGGCTACGACGGGATTCGAACCTGTGACCCCATCATTATGAGTGATGTGCTCTAACCAGCTGAGCTACGTAGCCAAATGGTGCGGAAGGAGAGACTTGAACTCTCACACCTTGCGGCGCCAGAACCTAAATCTGGTGCGTCTACCAATTCCGCCACTTCCGCATCAATTTTGTGTTCATATCGTTCAATTGGTGAGAACCATATGAAGTTGTAGTGGCAGGTCTACCTGGATTCGAACCAGGGAATGGCGGCATCAAAAGCCGCTGCCTTACCGCTTGGCGATAGACCTGCAGGCATAGCTAAAAAAGCTATAAAACATGGT
>WJXF01000042.1_pt1 | contig 56679 bp, 47 predicted proteins | sample 9263211 | NCBI WGS metagenome assembly WJXF01 (sample SAMN12697362, study PRJNA563984) | aquatic metagenome | isolation source: water sample from a prawn hatchery tank treated with erythromycin, plated on... | place: Australia | collected 2018-10-17
AGAAGCAGCAGAGCAGCTTCCACGTGAGCTATTCGAAGAGCAAGCTAAGCGTCGCGTAGTAGTAGGTCTTTTACTAGGTGAAGTAATCAAGTCTGAAGAGCTAAAAGCTGATGATGAGAAAGTGAAAGCACTTATCGAAGAAATGGCTACTGCATACGAAGATCCAACAGAAGTTGTTGCTTACTACGAGCAAAACGAGCAGATGATGAACAACATGCGTAACGTTGCTCTAGAAGAGCAAGCTATTGATGCAATCATCGCTAAAGCTCAGGTTTCTGAAACAGAAGTTAGCTTCAACGAGCTAATGAACCAGCAGCCAGCAGCGTAATAAGCAATAAAGTGCTTACAAGGTTGACTTAGCGTTAACTATTCTGCTAACAATGGTCCGTATGATAAGTATCATCCGGGCCATTTATTTTAGGGACATAAGAATATGAGCTACCAAGAAAAAAATGCAATGTCGCCAATCCTAAACGCGCTAGTACCAATGGTGGTTGAACAAACTTCCCGAGGTGAGCGTTCTTACGATATTTATTCTCGTTTGCTTAAGGAACGTATCATCTTTCTGACAGGCCAAGTGGAAGACCAAATGGCTAACCTAGTTGTCGCTCAGCTGCTATTCCTAGAGTCAGAAAATCCTGATAAAGATATCTTCCTATACATCAACTCTCCGGGCGGTAGCGTGACTGCGGGTATGTCCATCTACGACACCATGCAGTACATCAAGCCAAACGTAAGCACAGTATGTATGGGACAAGCTTGCTCTATGGGTGCATTCCTCCTTGCTGGTGGTGCTCCTGGTAAGCGTCATGTACTGCCAAACTCTCGTGTGATGATTCACCAACCGCTAGGTGGCTTCCAAGGTCAAGCATCGGATATTCAGATCCATGCTCAAGAAATTCTGACTATTAAGCAGAAGCTAAACAAGTTGCTTGCAGAGCACACTGGTCAGCCGCTAGAAGTTATCGAGCGTGATACCGACCGCGACAACTTTATGTCGTCAGATCAAGCGGTAGAGTACGGTTTGGTTGACTCAGTTTTAACTCATCACCAAGAGTAATACCATATCGCCAAAAGATGCAGGCGAAATTTGGTCAAAATTGATATAAACTCAAAGCAAGACAGTGAAAGCTAATAAGAGGTTAGCGAATGACAGATAAAAGCAAAGAGAGCGGTAGTAGTAAGCTTCTTTACTGCTCTTTCTGCGGCAAGAGCCAGCACGAAGTTCGCAAGTTAATCGCTGGTCCGTCAGTCTACATTTGTGATGAATGTGTCGATCTATGTAACGACATCATCCGTGAAGAAATCAAAGATGTTCTACCGAAAAAACAATCTGAAGCACTACCTGTGCCAAGAGAGATTCGTGAACACCTTGACGACTATGTGATTGGCCAAGATTACGCTAAGAAAGTGTTAGCAGTAGCCGTTTATAACCACTATAAGCGTTTACGTAATGGGGACACCACCAGTGAAGGTGTAGAGCTTGGTAAGAGTAACATTCTACTCATTGGTCCTACTGGTAGTGGTAAAACGCTACTAGCAGAGACGCTAGCTCGTTTCCTAGACGTTCCATTTACAATGGCTGATGCGACAACGCTAACTGAAGCGGGTTATGTTGGTGAAGACGTTGAAAACATCATTCAAAAGCTTCTTCAAAAATGTGACTACGACGTAGCGAAAGCAGAGCGCGGCATCGTTTACATCGATGAAATCGATAAGATTTCTCGTAAAGCTGAGAACCCATCTATTACACGTGATGTATCAGGTGAAGGTGTTCAGCAAGCGTTGCTGAAATTGATTGAAGGTACGGTTGCTTCAGTACCGCCACAAGGTGGTCGTAAGCATCCACAGCAAGAGTTCCTACAAGTAGATACTTCTAAGATTCTATTTATTTGTGGTGGTGCATTTGCTGGCCTAGATAAAGTGATTGAACAACGTGTTGCGACAGGTACGGGTATCGGCTTTGGTGCAGATATTCGCTCTAAAGACGAAACACGCACTATTGGTGAGCTGTTCTCTCAAGTTGAGCCAGAAGATCTTGTTAAGTACGGCCTGATTCCTGAGTTCATTGGTCGTCTACCAGTTACGACGACGCTAACTGAACTTGATGAAGACGCACTGATTCAAATCTTATGTGAGCCTAAGAACGCGCTAACAAAGCAGTATGCAGCGTTGTTTGAGCTTGAAGATTCTGAGCTAGAGTTCCGTGAAGATGCGCTACGTGCGATTGCTAAGAAAGCAATGGAACGTAAAACAGGTGCTCGTGGTCTACGTTCAATTCTTGAAGGCGTTCTACTTGAAACCATGTATGAACTGCCATCAATGGATGACGTAAGCAAGGTTGTGATTGATGAGTCAGTAATTAAGGGTGAATCTGATCCACTGCTTATTTACAGCAACTCTGACAACCAAGCAGCAGGTGCAGAATCATAATCTGATTCACATAAATTAATGTACGTAGAAAGGGGGTAATCAATTACTCCCTTTTTTTTATTCTTTCATTGAATCCAACCAATTAGCCCCCATATACTGCTCATAGGACAAAGCGGAAGAGAGAAGAATATGAACTTGGAACGTTCCGAACGTATCGAGATCCCCGTACTACCTCTACGAGATGTAGTCGTTTACCCGCATATGGTTATTCCATTGTTTGTTGGACGTGAAAAATCTATTGCTTGCCTAGAAGCGGCAATGGACAACAACAAGCAAGTATTGTTGGTAGCCCAAAAAGAAGCGGACACTGATGAACCAACTCAAGCGGACTTATTTGAAGTTGGTACCGTAGCGACCATCCTGCAACTACTGAAACTCCCTGACGGCACGGTTAAAGTGCTGGTAGAAGGTCAGCAGCGCGCGAAAATAAACCACTTTATTGAAAACGAATTTTTCTTTGCTGACGCAGAGTATCTAACCACATCTGAGTTAGATGAACGTGAGCAAGAAGTTATTGTGCGCAGCGCTATCAACCAATTTGAAGGCTTCATTAAGCTCAACAAGAAGATTCCGCCAGAAGTTCTGACTTCGCTAAACGGAATTGATGAAGCTGCTCGTCTCGCTGATACCATTGCCGCGCATATGCCGCTTAAATTGGCAGAAAAGCAAAATGTGCTTGAGATTCTAGACGTAACAGAGCGTCTTGAGTTCCTAATGGGACAGATGGAATCTGAAATTGACTTGCTTCAAGTTGAAAAGCGCATCCGTACTCGCGTTAAAAAGCAGATGGAAAAATCTCAGCGTGAGTACTATCTGAATGAGCAAATGAAGGCAATTCAGAAAGAGCTAGGTGAAAGCGAAGATGGCGTTGATGAGTTTGAAACTCTGAAGCAGAAAATCGTTGATTCTAAGATGCCGCAAGAAGCGCGTGAGAAGACAGAGCAAGAGCTACAAAAGCTGAAAATGATGTCTCCTATGTCGGCAGAAGCGACGGTTGTACGTGGCTATATCGACTGGATGCTTGGCGTACCTTGGGCAAAACGTTCTAAAGTTAAGAAAAATCTAGCCAAAGCCGAAGAGGTTCTAAACGAAGACCATTACGGCCTAGAGCGTGTTAAAGAACGTATCCTTGAGTACTTAGCGGTTCAAAACCGTATCAACAAGCTGAAAGGTCCGATCCTATGTCTTGTTGGTCCTCCAGGTGTAGGTAAAACCTCACTAGGTCGCTCTATTGCGGCAGCGACAGGTCGTCAATACACGCGTATGGCATTGGGTGGCGTACGTGACGAAGCGGAAATCCGTGGTCACCGTCGTACTTACATTGGTTCAATGCCAGGTAAGCTTATCCAGAAAATGTCCAAAGTCGGTGTGAAAAATCCGTTATTCCTACTGGATGAAATCGATAAGATGTCTTCAGACATGCGTGGCGACCCATCGTCTGCATTACTAGAAGTGCTCGATCCAGAGCAGAACAACGCGTTTAACGATCACTATCTAGAAGTGGATTACGATCTGTCTGACGTTATGTTTGTCGCAACGTCTAACTCAATGAACATCCCAGGCCCACTACTAGACCGCATGGAAGTGATTCGTCTATCTGGCTATACAGAAGATGAAAAACTGAATATCGCTAAGCGCCACTTAGTTGAGAAGCAAATTAAGCGCAATGGTCTTAAAGTTGGCGAGATAGATATCGAAGACTCAGCAATTATCGGCATTATCCGTTACTACACGCGAGAAGCGGGTGTACGTAGCCTAGAGCGTGAGATTTCTAAGATCTGTCGTAAAGCAGTGAAGAACATCCTGCTAGATAAAGATCTTAAGAGCGTGACAGTGACGATGGACAACCTGAAAGAATACTTGGGTGTTCAGCGTTTTGATTACGGTAAAGCTGACGACAGCAACCGCATTGGCCAAGTCACTGGCCTTGCGTGGACGGAAGTAGGCGGTGACCTACTGACGATTGAAACTGAAGCCATGCCGGGTAAAGGTAAGCTAACGCAGACTGGTTCTCTAGGCGACGTGATGCAAGAGTCGATTCAAGCCGCAATGACAGTGGTACGTTCGCGCGCTGAGAAACTGGGCATTAACTCAGATTTCTATGAAAAACGCGATATTCACGTCCACGTGCCGGAAGGTGCGACGCCAAAAGATGGTCCAAGTGCAGGTATTGCGATGTGTACCGCCCTTGTTTCAAGCTTAACAGGTAACCCTGTAAAAGCCGAAGTGGCGATGACGGGTGAAATTACCCTGCGTGGTGAAGTTCTTCCGATCGGTGGCTTGAAAGAAAAACTGCTCGCAGCACACCGTGGTGGCATCAAAACGGTACTGATTCCGAAAGACAATGAACGTGATCTGGAAGAGATTCCTGATAATGTTATTGCAGATCTGAAGGTTATTCCGGTGCAATGGATCGATGAAGTATTGAAAGTTGCATTAGAAAAAGAGCCGTCAGGTGTCGAGTTTGCAGCCGTAAAATAGTGATGTGCAGCAAAAATAAGTAAAAGATTACGCTGATAAGCATAAAAAGGCTTGTCAGCGTTTTTTTTGGGCGCTAACTTTAGCGACTATAGCTTCAAGCCTTGTAATATAAGGGTTCGTCGCTAATTTGAAATGAAATGGAACGTAAAGCTACCGACAAAAATAAAATCAGGTGGCACAAAGGGGAATCACAGTGAATAAAACACAATTAGTAGAAAAAATCGCAGAAAATGCAGATCTATCAAAAGCGTCTGCTGGTCGTGCTCTAGACGCATTCATCGAAGCAGTAGGTGACACTCTACAGTCTGGTGACCAAGTTGCTCTAGTTGGCTTTGGTACATTCAGCGTACGTACTCGTGCAGCGCGCACAGGTCGTAACCCTAAGACTGGTGAAGAGATCCAAATCGCAGAAGCTAAAGTTCCTGCGTTCAAAGCTGGTAAAGCTCTGAAAGACTCTTGTAACTAATCAAAAAATCGCCAGTTAGGCGGATTTTTTCGAACCTTTTTAAATTATGCGCATCATACTGATGCGCATTTCTTTTTCTGGTATTATCGCGCTATTCAATTTTTATTTTAATGAAGTGTATCGTACACAGCTGTAGGGCTTAAGTACGGTGCATAAGCGGAGAGTAGTTTAAGTATGATGGACCGATTACGCGAAGGCGTTAACAGCATCGCGGTTAAAATTATCCTAGGACTTATCATCCTATCTTTCGTATTTGCAGGTGTGGGCAGCTACATTGTTGGTGGTTCAAACAACTCAGCAGCGAAAGTAGGCAATGTGGAAATTGGTCGTGGTGAGTTTGAACAAGCTTACCAAAACGAACGTAATCGTATGCAAGCGCAATTGGGCGATTACTTCTCAAACCTACTGGCTGACCCAAGCTATGTAGAATCTTTCCGTAAATCTGTTCTTGACCGCATGGTGAATGACTTACTTCTAGAGCAACATGCAGAGTCACTAGGCTTGCGTGTCAGTGATACGCAAGTGCGCAGCCTGATTCTAGAAATGCCTCAGTTCCAAGTTGACGGCAAGTTCGACCAAGACATTTATCAAACTGCTCTTCGTCGTGCAGGCTTTTCGGCAGAGAGTTTTGCTGAGTACCTACGTCGTGACCTAGTTCGTAATCAGCTACTGACAGCAATTCAAGGCAGTGATTTTTCTCTACCGGGTGAAGTTGAAGCGCAAAGCAAGCTGCTGACTCAAACTCGTGACATCAAAAAAGTGACGCTATCTCTCGCGGATTTTGCAGCGAAAGCAGAGTTATCTGAAGAAGAGATTAAAGACTACTACAAACAAAACCCTGAGCGTTATACGCGTCCAGAGCAAGTGAAAGTAGCCTACATTGAGTTGTCAGCGCAGCAGCTTAAAGATTCGATTGAAATCTCAGATGAGCAAGCTAAGCAATACTACCAAGAGCATCTAGATAAGTACTCTTCGGAAGAGCAACGTCGTGTAAGCCATATCCTAGTTGAAGGTAATGACGAAGCGAAAGCTCAAGCAATTCTTGATGAACTTAATGCTGGTGCTGACTTCGCTACGCTTGCGGAAGAGAAATCAGATGACTTTGGAAGTGCCTCTGAAGGTGGTTCTTTAGGTTGGATTGAACGTGATGTGATGGATCCAACGTTTGAAGAAGCGGCGTTTGCTCTGACTAAAGTGGGTGAAACAACAGGTTTAGTTAAGTCTGAGTTCGGTTACCACATCATCAAGCTTGATGAGCTAAAAGATTCTGTCGCTAAGCCTTATCAAGAAGTTGCTGCGGAAATTAAGCAAGAGCTTAAAGATCAGCAAGCGATCGATCAGTACTACGAGCTTCAAAGCGAGCTAGAGAAAGTGGCTTTTGAATACCCAGATTCGCTGGATGATGCGGCTAAAGCTATCAGCGCGAAGATTCAAACTACTGACTTTATTTCAGAGCGTGACGCTCCTGAATTGCTGAAAACGCCTGCAGTACTGCAAGCGATTGTTAGCCCTGAAGTGAAAGAAGATGGCCTAAACTCAGAAGCGATTGAAGTGGCTCCTGAGCATATCGTGGTAGTTCGTGTTGAAGATAGCCGCGATGAAACAGTACTTCCTCTAGAAGATGTTCGTAGTGATGTGGTTAAAGCGCTTGCGAATGTTAAGGGTGAGCAGACGGCTATTGAACTAGCGCAAAATCTGGTTGAAGAACTGAAGCAAGGTAAGCAAGAGCTACTTAGTGAAAATGGTTTGGCTTTTGGTGAAGTCGAAACACTTGACCGCAGCTCACCACTTGCTGATGTTGTGTTCTCGATGACGAAACCAGCAGAAGGTACAGTTGGCTTTGCGCAAGCGAAAGATCTTAATGGTGACATTGTTGTGGTTGAACTGACAAAAGTCGCGTCAGAGTTTGACCCTCAATACAACCAGCAAATCGGTTCTCAATTGACGCAAGTTAATGCTCAGCAAGACCTATCTGGCCTAATCAATATCTTACGCAAGACTATTGATATCGAGTACTACGTTGTGACTCAGTAAGCACAGCTTGTGTAATTGATACATAGCTTAAAACGGACTGCATTAGCAGTCCGTTTTGTTTTCGGTTGCTGCAGATAGGCAGGTTGGCGTTTAAACGTATGCTGAGCGAGTTGATCAATAAACAAGGAGCCCAGTATGCTAAAACAGATCCTTCTCATCGCGGCACTTATGTGTGTCGTGCCGTTCTCTTTCGCCAATGAACCTAAATCCGACCCTAAATATGATGGCATTGAAATTACTGTGAACATAAACACTGCTAGTGCGCAGGAGTTGGCAGATTTACTCAATGGAATTGGAATCAAGAAAGCTCAAGCGATAGTTGAACATCGCGAGCAACATGGTGAGTTTGAGAGTGCAGAATCTTTAACGCAAGTGAAAGGAATTGGCGCAGCAATTGTTGCCAAAAATCAATCTCGGATCCAACTCTAATTTGCTATTTAGTTACGATAGAGCGCATCAGCGCTCTTTTTTCTAATTACTGTCATTCCCGCCTAGAACCTAATAGCGTTTCCCTCTATAATTTGTCGCCGAATTAAGGTCTACGCTTTGAGCGTCGATCTGCAACCAACACGGAGTAAAACATGTCGTCTCATACACCGGTTGTGACCGTTGATGGACCGAGTGGTGCGGGTAAAGGCACTCTTTGTATGCTTTTAGCGAACAAGCTAGGCTTCCACCTATTAGATTCTGGCGCGATCTATCGCGTACTTGCGCTTGCAGCAATTCACCATGGTGTGGACTTAGAGTCAGAAGAAGCGCTTGTTCCGCTTGCAACTCACCTTGATGTTCAATTTGTTGCTGAAGGTGACCTAGTTAAAGTGATTCTTGAAGGAGAAGATGTCTCCGGAGAGCTACGCAAAGAAGAAACCGGTATGGCGGCGTCAAAAGTTGCAGCATTACCGCGAGTGCGCGAGGCTTTATTACGTCGTCAAAGAGCATTCGCTAAAGGACAGGGCTTGATTGCGGACGGTCGTGACATGGGCACGGTTGTTTTCCCTGAGGCTGAAGTTAAAATTTTCTTAGACGCTAGCGCAGAAGAGCGCGCGCAGCGCCGCCTTAAACAGTTGCAAGGCAAAGGGTTAGATGTTAGATTTGACGACCTTTTGCGCGAGATCCAAGAGCGTGACGACCGAGATCGTAACCGCCCAGTGGCTCCATTACGCCCTGCTGAGGATGCGCTTTTGCTGGATTCTACTACGATGAGTATCGACGAAGTGGTAGAAAAAGCACTACAATATATCGAATCGAAGCTAGTCGCTTAGGCGGCTAGGTAAGAGCGTTGGTCGCAAGGATGATGACTGGCGAATTTAATAACCCCACGCGGTAGGACACCCGTGGACGTTTAATTTATTGAAGATTAAATAAATGACTGAATCTTTTGCTCAACTCTTTGAAGAGTTTCTAAACGAGACTGAATTCCAACAAGGTACTATCGTTAAAGGTACTGTAGTAGCTATCGAGAACGGTTTCGTTCTTGTTGACGCTGGTCTAAAGTCTGAGTCTGCAATCCCTGCTGAACAGTTCAAGAACGCTGCTGGCGAACTTGAAGTTGAAGTTGGTTCTGAAGTAGACGTAGCTCTAGACGCTGTAGAAGACGGTTTCGGTGAAACTCAACTTTCTCGTGAGAAAGCGAAGCGTCACGAAGCTTGGATCGTACTTGAGAAGGCTTACGAAGAAGCTGAAACTGTTGTTGGTATCATCAACGGTAAAGTTAAAGGCGGTTTCACTGTTGAACTAAACGGTATCCGTGCTTTCCTTCCAGGTTCTCTAGTAGACGTGCGCCCTATCCGCGACACTGCTCACCTAGAAAACAAAGAGCTAGAGTTCAAAGTTATCAAACTTGACCAGAAGCGTAACAACGTAGTTGTTTCTCGTCGTGCAGTAATCGAGTCTGAGAACAGCGTTGAGCGTGATGAGCTTCTAGAAACTCTACAAGAAGGCGCAGAAGTTAAAGGTATCGTTAAGAACCTTACTGACTACGGTGCATTCGTAGACCTAGGTGGCGTTGACGGCCTACTACACATCACTGACATGGCTTGGAAGCGCGTTAAGCACCCTTCTGAGATCGTTAACGTTGGTGACGAGATCCAAGTTAAAGTTCTTAAGTTCGACCGTGAGCGTACTCGCGTATCACTAGGTCTTAAGCAGCTAGGCGAAGATCCATGGGTAGCAATCGCTAAGCGTTACCCAGAAGGTCACAAACTATCTGGTCGCGTTACTAACCTAACTGACTACGGCTGTTTCGTTGAAATCGAAGAAGGCGTTGAAGGTCTAGTACACGTTTCTGAAATGGATTGGACTAACAAGAACATCCACCCATCTAAAGTTGTTAATGTTGGCGACGAAGTTGAGGTTATGGTTCTTGAAATCGACGAAGAGCGTCGTCGTATCTCTCTAGGCCTAAAACAGTGTAAAGCTAACCCATGGCAATCTTTCGCTGAAGCGCAAGCTAAAGGCGACAAAGTTACTGGTAAGATCAAGTCTATCACTGACTTCGGTATCTTCATCGGTCTAGAAGGCGGCATCGACGGTCTAGTTCACCTATCTGACATTTCTTGGAATGTTGCTGGTGAAGAAGCGGTACGTGAGTACAAGAAAGGCGACGAAATCTCTGCAGTAGTACTAGCAGTAGACGCTGAGCGTGAGCGTATCTCTCTAGGCGTTAAGCAAATGGAAAACGACCCATTCAACGCTTACGTTGCTGAGAAGAAGAAAGGCACTCTAGTTAACGGTACTGTTGTTGCTGTTGACGCTAAAGGTGCAACTATCGAGCTTGAAGAAGGCGTAGAAGGTTACATCCGCGCTTCTGAAGTTTCTCGTGACCGCGTAGAAGACGCTTCTCTAATCCTAAGCGCTGGTGACAGTGTTGAAGCTAAGTTCACAGGTGTAGACCGTAAGAACCGCGTAATCAACCTATCTATCAAAGCTAAAGACGAAGCTGAAGAGCAAGAAGCAATGGCTTCACTGAACAAAGCAGACGATGCTTCATTCGGTAACGCTATGGCTGACGCTTTCAAAGCAGCTAAAGGCGAATAATTAAATCGCTTTTAAGAAAAAGGAGCCGAAAGGCTCCTTTTTTATGTTCGAAAGATTACTAGTAGTAATACCAATCTCTTCAAAGTGTTCTAAAAAAAGCAATTTTTCATTACACATATTGCTCAATTATTGTCTAAAATTGAAAGCAAGTGTTTGTTGGAACTGGTATTACTTACTATAATAAGTGATAAATTACTCTACGAGGGCAACTATGACTAAGTCTGAATTGATTGAAAGACTGTGCGCAGAGCAGACGCACCTTTCAGCGAAAGAGATAGAAGATGCTGTAAAAGACATTTTAGAGCATATGGCGTCAACACTGGAAAGTGGCGACAGAATCGAGATTCGTGGCTTTGGTAGCTTCTCTTTACACTTCCGTGAACCTCGTGTCGGCCGTAACCCAAAAACTGGTGACAAAGTGGAGTTGGAAGGCAAATTTGTTCCTCACTTCAAGCCAGGGAAAGAGTTGCGAGAGCGCGTCAATATCGGCTAGATATTTGTAAAAGACTGATAAAAAAGCGGCATACAAAGCGTATGCCGCTTTTTTATCATTGGAATTACAGAGATAACCATGGTTTGTTTGTAGCTTTTACTGCATAATCGTATCGGCAGAACTTATCTTAGGTGATGGACTATGAAAATTATAAAAATCGTTCTTGTACTGGCCCTATTTTTAATTGCATTGGCATTAGGCTCTCAGAATCAGGCAGTCGTTAATTTTAACTATCTAATTGCGCAAGGTGACTTCCATCTGTCTACGCTGCTTGGTGGCGTCTTTATTGGTGGCTTCGCAGTAGCATGGATAATTTTCGGCAGTTTGCACCTTAAATCTAAGTTGCAGGTGCGTAAACTGAAGAAGCAGCTTAATAAGTTATCTCCGTCAGTGAGTGAAGCAAGCCAAGGTAAAGCTTAAAGTTGTATTAGGTAGGCTGTTACTTGATGTTAGAAATTCTCTTCTTGTTATTGCCAATTGCCGCCGCTTACGGTTGGTATATGGGTAATCGAAGTGCCCAGCAAGACAAGCAGAAACAATCAAACCAAATATCACGTCAGTATGTGACGGGTTTGAACCTTCTTTTGTCAGATCAATCTGACAAAGCTGTTGATCACTTTATCGAACTTCTTCAAGTTGATAATGAAACGATTGATACCCACTTAGCGCTAGGCAACCTATTTCGTTCTAGAGGCGAAGTCGATCGCGCCATTCGTATCCACCAAAATCTAATCTCCCGATCTGGGTTAACAATTGACCAAAAAAATATTGCTTTACAGCAACTTGCTAAAGATTACATGGCATCAGGTTTTCTTGATCGCGCTGAAAAAATCTTTGAGCAGTTGGTTGACGAGCCCGATCATCGCGAAGCGGCTTTGCAGCAGTTGGTAGCGATTTATCAGCAGACACGTGAGTGGAACAAAGCTATCCACTATGCCTCCTTGCTCGTTAAGATGGGGCGCAAGCGAATGCGAACCAGTATTGGCCATTTTTGGTGCGAACTTGCAATGCAAGAAAAAGCAGATGGCAATCATGCAGTAGCGATGCAAAACTTCAAGCGAGCTTTGTCTGAAGATCCAAAGTGCGTCCGTGCCAGTATTGCTTTAGGTAAGTTGTATCTTGATGACGAAGATTACAACAATACCATCAAGTATATGGAGATGGTGTTAGAGCAAGATAGTGACTTTGTTAGCGAAGTTTTGCCTACTTTAGCCGAGTGCTACCATCATCTAGGCCAAGAAGATGAGTTACTTAATTTCTTGCGCCAGTGTATCGTTAATAAGGCGGGTGTATCGGCCGAACTCATGCTTGCTCAACTTGTGGCGCAACATGATGGCGCTGGTGCTGCTCAAGAGTTATTGACTCGCCAACTGGTCAAAAACCCAACCATGAAGGGCTTTTATCGCCTGATGGACTACCATTTAGCTGAGGCAGAAGAAGGTCGAGCTAAGGCCAGTCTTGGTACACTACAGAAACTGGTCGGGGAACAGCTTAAGGTTAAGCCTCACTATCGATGTCGTAAATGCGGTTTTTCGACCCATTCCATGTATTGGCATTGCCCTTCATGTAAAGGGTGGGGGACGATCAAGCCAATCCGAGGATTGGATGGTGAATAGTTTTTATGGGGTAATCCCATCACAAAATGGCAGCGGTGATCCCGCTGCTTTTTTTCGATTTGTTTAAAGTAAGTTAGGAGATGAAATGATCGACCAAAAAGTAATAGTTGCACTTGATTACGATAACCAAGCTGATGCACTCGCTTTTGTTGATAGAATTGACCCAAGCTCATGCCGACTAAAAGTAGGCAAAGAGATGTTTACGCTATTTGGTCCTGATTTCGTCAAAGAATTGCACAAACGCGGCTTTTCAGTGTTCTTAGATCTTAAGTTCCACGATATCCCAAATACTTGTTCTAAAGCGGTTCGCGCTGCGGCAGAGCTAGGTGTATGGATGGTAAACGTACATGCCAGTGGTGGCGAGCGCATGATGACAGCATCTCGCGAGATCCTAGAACCGTATGGTAAAGATCGTCCGCTGCTCATTGGTGTGACAGTGCTAACTAGTATGGAACAAAGTGATTTAGCGGGCATTGGTTTAAACATTGCGCCACAAGAGCAGGTTATTCGCCTAGCAAACCTGACCAAAAACTCAGGTCTAGATGGTGTGGTTTGTTCAGCACAAGAGTCTTCAATGCTTAAGAGCGAGCTAGGTAAAGAATTTAAACTGGTGACACCTGGCATTCGCCCGGCAGGCGCAGCGGTTGGTGACCAAAAACGAATTATGACGCCAGTTGATGCGATTCAAGCCGGGTCTGACTACTTAGTTATTGGCCGCCCGATTACTCAAGCTGCCGATCCAGCGGCGGTCTTAGCTGACATTAACGCGACTCTCGCGTAAGTCCCTTTCTAAAGCCAGCGTTCGCTGGCTTTTTTGTACCCACTATCTCTATTCGAATATCAATTTGCTGATCTTTATCTCAATCTCATCACTTGCGCTGTCTATAAGTTCAATTATCTTCTTTAATCAATATTATGAATGATTTGCCGTGCAAACCATACGCGCAAGCGTGACGTTATAGAAGGAGTTGGATTAATGGCAGATACATTAGTCGCATCAGTGGGCAGTGAAGCTTTGGGTGGTGCTGTCACGAAGAAAATGACGGTTGGAGATGTCGCAAAAGTCAAAGCTGAAGTTTTAAAAAGAATCAACCAATCCGCTCATCTTTCGCAAGGGTTTCGCCTTGTCAATCAGACCGAATATCAGTCGAGCTTGGCTGAGTTGCGTGCTCAGTTAAAGTCGAAGAGCTTCCAAGAGACTGAAGAAGGTAAAATGTGCAAACTCATGCACGATATTCTCACCGACGATGCCCATTTAGTCGAGTACCTTGATGAAGACCTATCTCAGTACCTAGAAACTAATGCAGCAGGTAAACAGGTATTGAATACTAAGGCGATGGATTTCCACGGTAAAAACCAAGTGGCCAATGCCAAACTGAAACGTAAGCAGCTGTTTTTGATGTTTAAAGAGATAATTCAAGCGCAGGTTGAGCTCAATACATTCGCCGAAAGGCTGAAAGTAGCATTCGGTGCTGAGGTGAGTTTCCCTCCCGGTGCTTACGGAGGAATTAAAAGCTATAGCGGAGCATTAGCGAAAATCACTACACGAGTACGAGCAAATGATGTCGGAGATTTGAAAGACTGCGCGCGCATCACAGTCAAAGTAAAAAGATTTCGTGACCTTCAGAGTGCCAAGTTGTTTATTTGTGGGACAGAAGAATTTCAAGCGGTTGCTACTCACCAAAAAGCGCTGAAAGATCGCTATCAGCTAGCGCGAGGAGGCAGTAATCTAGAACAACACAATGTAGCTCCTGATAGCAGTGGCTACAAAGATATTAAGTTTTTCTTAAAAATGAGTAACGGACAGATTGCAGAACTCCAACTTAATATTCCCGGCATGCTGATTGCGAAGAAGAAGGCACACATCGTTTACGATATAGCGCGAACCAACCAAGACTCTTTTGATAATCGCCAACAGTTCGAGGTCGTAAGCCAAGAAGTGATTGATAAAGTTAAGAAGAAAATGGATGAAGATTGGTTCCAGTTTATCCGCTCTAAGTTAGATGGTGTCGATAACGATGCTAACTGTGTTGAAGCCATGATGGATGTGCTGAAAAGTAAGGGCACCTTAGTGGTCGAGCCAAAACACGCGGAAGCACTTAACCGGATCAGTAAGAAGCTTTATGCGGCGGGATTAGGAGAAGCTCTACTCGATACTTAATGTCTAATCAGAACTAACAATACAAGGATGCTGACAAGCATCCTTGTTTGATTTGAAGAGGGGAGGTTTAAGCTTGCTAAGCAGGTACGCCGCTATGAAACTTAAAGTCGCTATCAGGTGAAGAGATTAACTCCGCTTCTAGTTGACCAAAGTAGTCAACGCGATCACTGATATCTTCACCGGCGATGTCTTCAGCAAGTGTGAGATAGTCTTGATAGTGCCTAGCCTCTGAGCGTAATAGGGATACGTAGAATTTAGCGATGTCTTCATCCATATGTGGTGCCAGCTTGGCAAAGCGTTCGCATGAACGAGCTTCTATGTAGGCGCCGATAATAAGCTTATCAATCAGGGTTTGTGGCTCGTGAGTAGCCATCTTAGCGATCAAGCCTTTGGCATAACGGCTAGCTTGAACTGGCTCATAGGCGATATTTCTGTTGTCCATGATTTCGAGCACCTGATAGAAGTGGTGGAGCTCTTCTTTGATCAACAAAACCATTTTATCGATCAGATCTTGGCTATATGGCGAGTCAGATTTCGCCATTATCGCTTTAGAGATATTGCTCTTACCTTTGAGCGTTTCTAGGCTGCCCGTCTTGCGATAAGCAAAGTCTTCATAGGGTTTAAACCAATCAAGTAGGCTATGCGCGCTTTGTTTATCTACTGCGTACTTGCGAATCAGGTACATGGCAGACTGGCCAGCCTTAAGCTCACACAGTAAGTGGTCGATTAAAACGATTTTTAGGTTTTCAGGCTTGCGAGCTTCTTCTACCCATTTATCTGGCGTTGAGCATCGCAGGAATCCATTAATTGGCTCCAGTAAGCTTTGATATTGTTCTAGTTCAATCATCGTGGTTTTACAGCTAAATTAAAAACAAAAGGCCGCAATTGCGACCTTTTTGAATAGGTTGAGTGGGATTATATTACCACTTTTTCTTTTCGCCAAAGAGTGCATCCATATCGTCTTTGCGTTGATCTTCTTCAATTTGATGAAGCTCTTCGGCATTTCGACTTTGGCGTTTTGTCTCTAGCTCATCGTACATAGTCTGTAACTTCTCGCGAGCTTGTGTTGAGTAACTGTCGTTCTTAGTACTTAACGCATCGAGACCTTTCTTCAGCAATTGAATAGCAGTACCTGGCTGACCACGAACGATGGCATCATTGGAACGCTTAATGACGTTTTCAATATTGATGCGAATCTGAATGGTTTCTAGTCGAGCATTCTCAGCAACGTACGCTTGAGTTTCGAAGCGACCTTTGTTGTGTTCGCTGCGAATAGTATCGCGCAAGCGCTTAACTAACTTGAGCATAACAATTGCTTGCTTATCACTTGAAGGAACTTTAAAGGTCGCGCTTTCGCCACCTTTGAAATTCTCTTCAAGCTGCTTGATCTGTTGCTTTACGTGTTCAACTCGTTGTTCTAATTGCTTATTTTTCGGGTCGAGTTCGTGCATACTCTGCAGTGCGTCTAGAATACGGGTATTGAGACACATCAGTAGCTCTTTACTGTAAGGCATATGATGTGCATGCCCAATGAGTTCTTCGGTCGCATCTATGATCTGTAAGTAGCGTGAACTTTCCTGTTTTCGTGCTGTTTCAGCTTTAACTTTATACTGGAGCATAATGTTATAGCCAAGGATCAAGACGAGTAAGATGGCAACTAAAGCTATGATTAAACCAATATTCATAAATTCCGTATCTTATGTTTTTTTAATGGCTAGCAGATAAGCATACACGATTCCGCTAAGCTACTGCACCTGTTTTGTATTATCGCCCAATTGATAAATTTTATTAATGAAAACTCGGATTGAAAAGCTCATTCTGAGTAATTGATTGCAAAATGGGCAATCAAGCGCAAAAACAGCCTGTATTTCCTTACCTTAATCGCGATTGGACTATCAATTTAAACCTATTGGCGTTATAACTAAATATTATAAACTATATTTGCTCACTATGGGGCGTCGATAAGGGATTGCGAGGTCGAGAATGAAATTACAACAATTGAAGTATATTGTTGAGGTTGTTAATCATAACCTAAATGTATCAGCAACCGCAGAGAGCTTATATACCTCGCAACCGGGTATCAGTAAACAAGTACGTTTATTGGAAGATGAACTTGGTATTCAAATCTTTGAACGTAGTGGTAAACATTTAACCCAAGTGACCAGTGCAGGGCAAGATATTATTCGTATCTCCCAAGAGATCTTAGCTCGTGTAGAAAGCATTAAAGCGGTTGCAGGTGAGCATACTCACCCAGAGATGGGCACTCTCAATATTTCGACCACTCACACTCAAGCTCGTTACGCCTTACCAGATGTGATTAAAGGCTTTACTGCGCGCTATCCAAAAGTATCGCTGCACATGCACCAAGGTACGCCTTCGCAAATGTCTGAGGCCATTGCGAAAGGGACGGCAAACTTTGCTATCGCGACAGAAGCGCTGCACTTGTATCAAGACGCCATTATGTTGCCTTGTTACCACTGGAATCGTTCAATCGTTGTACCTAAGTCACACCCATTGGCGCAAAAAGAGAAGGTCACGATTCAAGATTTAGCCAGCTACCCGCTTGTCACCTACGTATTTGGCTTTACCGGCCGCTCTGAGCTTGATACTGCCTTTAATAAATATGGCCTAACGCCGCGAGTGGTGTTTACTGCCACTGACGCTGACGTGATTAAAACCTACGTGCGCATGGGAATTGGTGTTGGTGTCATTGCGAGTATGGCGATTGACCAAGAACAAGACACTGATTTAGTCGCGATAGATGCAAGTCATATATTTGGTGCGAGTACAACAAGCATTGGCTTTAGGCGCGGTACTTTCTTGCGTTCTTACATGTTTGACTTTATGGAGCGATTTGCCCCTCACTTGACTCGACCTGTGGTAGAGCAAGCTTTATCACTTAAATCAAACGCCGAAATTGAAGAGATGTTTAAAGACATCGATCTACCGGTACGCTAGCATCTCGATTGGCTTCCCTCTAAAATACCCATTCAGGGGGAAGCCATGTTAAACCAATTCCAATTACTCAATCAGTTCTTGATTGAGCATCAAGCCTACTGGCGCTTCGAGCCATTTTTTCTATCTGACCAACAATCTTTGCCTTGGCTTAGTCAAAGTTCCGCGTTGTGCGGCTGGTTAGAGAGTCTTTCCCCAGAGAAAATTACCTCCTATAAGCAAGACAACGCTTCATTGCTTAACGATATGTCATGCTACCTACCTTGTCTTGAGCAGATTAGTGGCTGGACAACATTGCCACAAATTGACAGCAAAGGTCTTGAGTTAGCGCGAGGGGTTGAAAGTGGCGTTCCCGGGCGGAAGTTAGCGCAAATTCTCTCGATGGGAGAAGCGGCAATCAACAATCATCATGGTGGTGAGTGGCTTGAGTGGTGCTCAGGCAAGGGGTTTCTAGGGCGAATTCTTGCGAGCCAAACTCAGCAAAAAGTGACTAGCTTTGAATATCAGCAAGCGTTGTGCGAGTCTGGCCAACGTGAGGCAGACAAACAAGGTCTCGCGATGCAATTCATTCAAGGTGATGCGCTGAGTGAGCAAGCCGAAGCGGCATTCAACAGTAATCAACATGCGGTTGCCTTGCATGCATGCGGTGATTTGCATGTTTCACTGATCAACCACGCAACGCGAAAGCAACTTCCTGCTGTTACCTTATCGCCATGCTGCTATCACTTGGTGAACTGCGACACCTACCAAGCATTATCTGAGCTTGGTCGAGCTTCGATACTAACTCTAACGCGCCAAGAGCTAAGAATTCCTCTACAGGAAACGGTGACGGGTGGTGAACGTGTCAAACGCCATCGTATAGAAGAGATGACTTTTCGTCTTGGCTTCGACCTATTGACGCGCGAGATCACGCGAACTGACAGGTATCAACCTGTTCCTAGTATCAAAAAGTCTCAGTTGGCAGAAGGGTTTGAAGCTTTTTGTCGCTGGGCCTGTGAGCAGAAGGGAATCAATTTGCCCGAAGTAGATTTTGGCTACTACGAAAAGTTGGGCTTAGAAAGATACTGGCAGATGGAGCGTATCAGTTTGGTACAGCAACCTTTTCGCCGCGTGTTGGAACTGTGGCTAGTGCTAGATAAGGCGCTGTATCTGCAAGAACAAGGCTACACGGTGACTTTATCTGAGTTTTGCTCTAGAGAGACAACCCCGCGCAACTTATTGATTCATGCTGTGAAACAGTAAACGACAACGCGGCTCTCCTTTTGTTGCTTTAATGTTAAAAGTTGCTTTTCTTTTGAACAGCATGTTGGTAATAATATTGATGTGCACATAATTTGTGCAATAACAACAATACTAAATATACCCTCACACAACATTATTGCTTATACCAAGTTCAATGAATGGGCTCACGTTATGGCGTCTAAGAAAAGAGCTGACTGGGTTAATGCCTATCAGGCTTAGAGATAGATGTTTGAGCGAACAAGGACGTTGGTATTACATCAAGGAGTTAAGATGAAAGCAGCAAAAGTCATTGCAACAGCCGCTCTTGCAGGTGTCACATTACTCTCATCCGCTAGTATTATGGCGAAAACAGCGAAAGTTGCCGTGTCACAGATCGTTGAGCACCCAGCTTTGGATGCTACACGCCAAGGTCTAATCGATGGCTTAAAAGCTAAAGGTTACGAGCAGGGTAAGAACCTTGAGTTTGATTATAAAACTGCGCAAGGAAACCCAGCGATTGCAGTGCAGATTGCCCGCCAATATGTTGGAGAGAAACCTGATGTCTTAGTTGGTATTGCTACGCCAACTGCGCAAGCATTGGTTTCTGCAACGCGCTCTATTCCGGTTGTCTTTACAGCGGTAACTGACCCTGTAGGCGCGAAACTAGTTAAACAACTAGAGCAACCGGGCAAAAACGTCACTGGGCTTTCTGACCTCTCTCCAGTGAGTCAGCATGTCGAGCTGATCAAAGAAATTTTGCCAGACACCAAGTCTATCGGCGTGGTGTTTAACCCAGGTGAAGCGAACGCAGTCACACTGGTCGAGTTACTTAAACAAAGTGCATCTGCGCAGGGTATTGAAGTGATTGAAGCAACGGCGTTGAAAAGTGCTGATGTACAATCGGCGACTCAAGCCATTGCTGCAAAATCAGATGTTCTTTATGCGCCAACGGATAACACTGTCGCGAGTGCAATCGAAGGTATGATTGTTGCGGCGAACCAAGCGAAAACCCCAGTGCTTGGTGGTGCGACTTCTTATGTTGATAAAGGTGCCATTGCAAGCTTAGGCTTTGATTACTACCAAGTGGGTGTGCAAACCGCAGATTATGTCGCTGCTATTATAGAAGGTTCGAACCCAGGTTCACTGGACGTAAAAGTAGCTAAGGGTTCTGATCTTGTGGTCAATAAGAGCGCAGCAACTAAACTAGGTATTTCTATTCCTCAATCTGTTCTAGATCGTGCAACAAGCGTGAAATAAACCTCAACCTCAAGTGTGTTCAAAACATGCTTGAGGCGTCTTGATCTCTAGCAGAAAAGGGAGTTGGTATGTCTGCTTTTGCATTTTTTGGCGCTCTAGAAATTGGCTTGCTATATGGCCTTGTTGCTCTGGGCGTTTATCTCACCTTTCGCGTACTTGATTTTCCGGACTTAAGTGTTGATGGAAGCTTTCCTATGGGAGCGGCTGTCGCTGCGACAGCGATAGTTGCGGGGATTAACCCTTGGCTCGCGACTCTTATGGCTATTTTAGCAGGGGCCGCAACGGGTTGGGTCACCGCGTTCTTAGCTGTTCGTTGCGGTATTCTACATTTACTTGCTTCTATCTTAACTATGATCGCTGCCTTCTCAATCAACATCAGAATTATGGGTAGACCTAACGTTGCTTTACTTGGGGAAGAGACTATTTTGACCCCGTTTGAAGCCATCGGCGATCCTATGTTGATTCGTCCATTGATTGTTGGAGTCTTGGTCTTGATATCGGGATGGCTAGTGGTAAGGCTGCTAAACAGTGATTTTGGCTTAGGGCTTAGAGCGACAGGTGTCAATGCGCGTATGGTCTCGGCTCAAGGGGCGAGCACTGCGTTTTACACTTACTTCGGTCTAGCGCTATCAAACGGTTTTGTGGGTTTTGCGGGCGCTTTGTTTGCTCAAACCAACAGTTTTGCCGATGTGACTTCCGGGGTGGGTACTATCGTAGTTGGCCTAGCCGCAGTGATTCTCGGGCAAACTTTGATACCTGGCAGAAAAATATGGGTTGCAGTCGTTGCGGTTATTGTTGGTTCAGTTCTCTACCGTTTAGCCGTTGCCTTTGCACTAAGTACCGGAATGTTTGGCTTACAAGCGTCAGATTTAAATTTAGTCACCGCAGTCTTGGTCGCGATTGCCCTTATCGCACCAAAAATTAAAGGAAATCTCAAATCAAAAAAGCTTAGTCCTCCTGCTGACGGTAAAAGCGACATCAAGCAGGATAAAGAGTCAGGAGAAGTAGCATGATTCGTTTAGAAGATATTCAGGTGACTTTTAATCCGGGTACGATTTTAGAAAATAGAGCCTTACGTGGCGTCAGCTTAGAGGTGCCAGAACACCAGTTTTTAACCGTAATTGGTTCAAATGGTGCGGGTAAGTCCACACTTCTTGGGGCGGTCACAGGAGAAACCCCAATGGTGGGGGGAAGTGTCATTATTGATGAGTTAGATGTGACCAAGCGTACGGTTGATCAACGAGCTCAGCAATGTGCTCGGGTTTTCCAAGATCCATTAGCTGGAACCTGTGGCGACCTTACCATTGAGGAGAACATGGCGCTTGCCTATATGCGTGGCAAAAAACGCGGCTGGAGCTTGTCTCTTTCGAGCAAGCGTCGCAAGTTGTTTCAAGAGCGAATCAGCATCCTGGGGTTAGGGTTAGAAGATCGTTTAGGTGACAGTATCGGGCTTCTTTCTGGTGGGCAGCGTCAAGCGGTGAGCTTGGTTATGGCGACTTTGTCCGATAGTAAACTGCTGTTACTCGACGAGCATACCGCCGCACTAGATCCTCGTATGGCTGCTTTTATTATTGATTTAACGAAGAAAATTGTCGCAGAGTTTAATTTGACGGTAATGATGGTGACACACTCGATGAAAGATGCATTAGCGTGTGGTGATCGTACTGTGATGCTCCATCAAGGTGAAATTGTGCTGGATGTGGCGGGTGAACAGCGCGCCAATATGCAGGTACCTGATCTACTTGAGATGTTCACCAAAGTGCGAGGAGAAGAACTGGCTGACGACAGTTTGTTACTAAATTAGGTATTTACTGACAGTCATTAACCAACTTATGATGCTGATTTGTGACACAATTGGCGTTAATTTGTCTACTAAGCCTATCTGCTGTTATACAGTATTGATGGGCTTTTTAATTTAAAATTTCTAATATGAGTGGTAAGGGAATGCAAGTTAACAGGCATTTCAGTTTAAAGTTTGTCTTCTTGATGCCCTTGGTCATCGCTTTGATCGTTTTGGCGCTTACGATCAAAAACTACTACGACTCAGTAAATCGAGACATTAATGACGAGTATGAGCGAATTAATGCTGCTTTATCCAGAGCGGCGAAAGTTATTTCGGCTCTTGATTACAGTTTTTCCAACTACTCAAAATCCAACTATATTCTGTTAGTCGAGCATAATCGACAAATCAAAGGTGATTTATGTCAGATGTGGCCGATTGATGCTGCTTTGCTCTCTGATGGGCGTCATCAAGAAATACCAGCGGTAGATATCAACTACATGTTGGTGGGTGATGTGTCGTTGTGCGATCCGTCAAGCGATGACTATCAAAGAGTCTCAGGTCAGGTCTCATTGGCACCCGTACTCTCTTTCTTGCATGATATCGACTCCTATTTGTTGGGGATTCACTATATCGATAAACAGGGCTATATCATGTCCTCCCCAGACACCTATGCAAAAAGCATTACGTTAGATCTACTCCAGACCATTAAAGCGCGTCCTTTCTGGCATCAAACGGCTCATAACCGAGACTTGGTGACGCTAACGGGCCCGGCCCCAATTGCCACGACGAGCGATTTAGTGATGAGTATGACTATGCCTGTGTTCAATAAAGGTGTTCATCAAGGGATGTTGTCTGTGGATATCGCTTATGATGAGTTGCTTGATAGCCAAGGAACACTTGCGGGAAATCTTAGTATTATTGATAGTGCGAGATTAGCGCCACCTCAGAATGCACTACGGCTAGAAACGATTGATATTGATGGAGTCGTTGGCGAGCACTCACTGTACTACTTGCTTGATTTACCGAAAGAAATTGGCAACTTTTTTTCATTTGAACGTTATAGTTTAATCGTCACTCTATTTATCTACGTTTTCTCGGTCATCGTTTTATTCTTCATTAATACACGAGTCGAGCACGGTTACTTTAAGGAGCTTGCTGCTAAAGACCCAATGACGGGTTTACTTAACCGCCGTGGCTTAGAAGATTTTCTGCAGGGTAGCTCCAATGCCTCGTATGCGGTTTTATCCGTGCTCGATATTGACGACTTTAAGGCCATCAATGATACCTATGGACACGATGTCGGGGATCGTGTGATCACCTATATGGCAGAGACTATTTCACTCAGTATCCGGGATAGTGATGCCGCTGCGCGAATTGGTGGAGAAGAGTTTGTTGTCTACTTGTCTGGTAACAATATTGAGGCGTTAAAAAGCAGCATCAACCGAGTTCATCAGGCGATATGCGCTAAGTCTTATCAGGCTGTCGAAGGTGGCTTTACTGTATCTGGTGGTGTCGAAGTGATTCAGGGAGATGTACAAAGCAGCTTTGATAACTTGTTCAAAGCTGCGGATGAAAAGCTGTACCAGGCGAAAACCAGTGGTAAAAACAAGCTGGTGTTTTAAGCGGCTAGCTCGTTACGATAGCGAGTGATGTGTTCAACAATCGGCGCTGCCTTATTAAAAGTGCGAATCTCTCTAAACAGGGCATCGGCTTGTGGGTATTGGTGGCGCAGGTAAGAAAACCATTGCTTAACGCGGTTCGGGTAGTAGAGCCCTTTATCACCTTTCATCTCATATTGTGAGTAAACCAATAGTAGCTCAACAACTTCAGACCAAGGCATCACAGTATGGTTGTGTTTTACCACGTTCCCTAGATTCGGCACATTGAACGCGCCGCGACATACCATGAGTGAATCGACACCCGTCGTCTCAATACAAGCTTGACCATCTTGGTAATTCCAAATCTCGCCATTGGCGATCAACGGAATCGAAAAGCGCTCACGAATTTGATTGATGTATTCCCATTTGATTTCACTCGCTTTGTAACCACCGGTTTTGGTTCGAGCATGCACTGTTAATTCGTTGGCGCCCGCAGATTGGATAGCATCAACAATCTCAAAACAATCTTCAGGGTTGTCCCATCCCAGGCGGATTTTTGCAGTCACGGGAGTGTGTGACGGGACAGCGTTACGACAAGCTTTTACGACGTTGTGAATCAGTTCAGGGTGTTGCAATAGTGCCGCGCCACCTTTGCTCTTGTTGACTAACTTAGCAGGACAACCAAAGTTTAGGTCGATCCCTTTTGCGCCTAATTGCGCCGCTTTAATGGCATTTTCTGCCATCCAGTTTGGATCTTGTCCGAGCAATTGAACATGAACAGGTACACCAGACTTAGTTTGTGAGCCTTGCTCTAGTTCGGGACATAAGCGATGGAAAACATGATCTGGGAGTAGCTGATCAACAACGCGAACAAACTCAGTGACACATAAATCGTAGTCATTAATATCTGTTAAGATTTCGCGCATCAAATGATCTAACACGCCCTCCATTGGGCCCAACACTAGTCGCATAACGCTCTTCTCACAACATCAGTCTTCAAATTAAGAGGCGTGATTTTAGAGATTTAGTACTCAGAAGTCTAATTAGACTAGGGTCTGTTGACCTTTTTTGGTTAAATTTTGTTCGAGATGAAAGCGTTTTAATCGCGGCGAGAGGTTTGTCGCCTAGTTATTCTAAGCAAAACACCTCTCAACAAAGAGTAAAACGCTTTTAGCCGAACCCTTCGGGCAGCGTTTGTGGCTCCTTTCTGCTGCGTTATCGGCTTATCAGGTAGGGCAACTACAATTCAAAGCCTCTGCCTTGCATAAAGAACCCACAAACTGCTGCAAAAATCAGCTCAAAAGGTCAACAGACCCTAAGCATTATTTCTGCCGGTGGTTTTTTCGATAACACCGGTCAGTGGAGAATAAAGCAATAGAGGCATTTCCTCACCATTACTATAGCCAGTGGTGTAATAGTAGGTGCATTGGTTGCTGGTGGTATACCAAGAAACGATATCGGTATCTGATGGGAGTATGGTGCCAGTTAACGGACGAATGGTTAGGTCGACTTGCATTAGCGCATTCCACATTGCAACACAGTCACTACCACGAACCGGCCCTACCGTTGGGTCAATGGGCGCACTACCGACTGACATTGGGTAGCCCAGAGTGGAAGGGTAAATAGTGCCAGAGCCATAGCTAACTGGTGTTTCTGGTTCACCCTGAGTTAACCATTTGGCTTGATAGAGTTGTACGGAGTTTGCAAAAGCGCCAAACGCAGCATCGGCACGGGCAACATGGGCATCACTCTGATAATTGAGGAATCTTGGTGCCGCTGTTACAGCCAGCACGCCCAAAATCACAATCACGACAACCAGTTCAATCAGCGTGAAACCGCGTATTCTAGATCTTTTCATATTGATGACCGCAACCTATCAATAGGATGTAAGGAAATGTTTCATTGGCGAATGATGCACCTAATGAGCAAATTCTCAAAGAGAAATAAGTGCTAGTAAGAAAAAGGGCTAGTTACTAAATCAAATAGCTAGCCGTGACGGGAAGAGTGTCGAATTACCACAAGGAGAGGTTATCAAATCAGGGAGTAAAGTATCGAAGTGACCCCAAGCCTTGCTTAGGGGTATAATGCGCCCAAACTATGGTTAAAACTAGATTAAGATAATGAAGTATCAATTACTGACACTCGAAGGCTCAATTACTGAAGAATCGCCACTGTTTATTGAAGGTCTTACGCTGGCCGCAAACTTCGCAACTCAGCCTTTAGCACCTGAAACATGGCTGCCGTCTGTGTTTGCAGAGCAGGCTGATAAAGCACGAGCAGATGTCGAAACCCATATTAACCAGCAATATAGCTATTTAAAACGTAATGAGTACTCGCTTCTCGCTTTGTTGGATGAGTCGAGCCAGCGAGACCAGTTAGCCGATTTTGCAGAAGGGTTTATGACGCTTTGGCCTACGGTTGAAGAGCAGTGGGCAGAGGTGAACCTTGGTGATGGTACACTGCGGATGCTTCAAGCTCTGCTGACTACGTTAATGCTAGCCATCGATGAAGAACAAACTCACGAACAGATGAAAGCGTCAGGTATAGAAACACCACCAGCGCTTGAAGAGATGTCTCCGCAAATTGACTTGATGATATCTGAAGTCGCGCAAGCGGCAGACGAAGCAATGATGGGGGCTAAATCTCAAAGCGTTAACCCGTACAAAGACATTGGCCGTAACGATATTTGCCCGTGTGGCAGTGGTAAGAAGTTCAAACAGTGCTGTGGCTGTTAAGCTATTGAATTCTTAAATCGAACCAAGTTAACTTTATTCGGTCAAACTCGTTATTCAATTGCGATATAACAAAGCTAAACGCGCACAACTAGGAAGAGTTTTAATGAAAAAATTTGCCGCATTACTACTGATGAGTTTTTCAGTGATGGCAGCGCCAAAAGACGAATTGAGCCAACGATTACAGAAAAATGAAGGTTTTAGCGCTGACTTTTCTCAGCAGCTAATTAGCCCAGAAGGTGACGTCGTTATGGAAGGTGAGGGCAATGTTGAAATTGCTCGCCCAAGTTTGTTTCGTTGGACAACAACAACGCCTGACGAAAATGTCCTTGTTTCAGACGGTAAATCTTTGTGGTACTACAGCCCGTTTATCGAGCAAGTGAGCATTTACTGGCAAGAACAAGCAACCGAGCAAACGCCTTTTGTTCTGCTGACTCGTAATCGTGCCAGCGACTGGGATAACTACAACGTTGAACAGAACGGCGATACATTCACGCTAACGCCAAGCGCAGTGGACTCTAATCAAGGTCAATTCAAGCTGAAGATTGATGCCAAGGGCGCGGTACAAGGTTTTAGTGTTGTAGAGCAAGATGGTCAGCAAAGTAACTTTGTCTTCAACAACATTGTTCTCAGTAAGCCAAAACCAGAACGATTTACTTTCGTTGTGCCAGAAGGTGTTGAGGTCGATGACCAAAGGAATTAAATGTGAGTAACTACTCATTGGACTTTTCTGGGGATGAAGATTTTCGTCCCCTTGCCGCAAGAATGCGCCCAGAAACGTTAGACCAATACATAGGTCAGCAACATATTCTGGGAGAGGGCAAGCCACTCAGACGAGCACTAGAAGCGGGCCATATACACTCAATGATCCTTTGGGGGCCACCTGGCACAGGAAAAACCACGCTGGCGGAAGTGGCTGCTAACTACGCCAATGCCGAAGTGGAGCGAGTCTCTGCTGTGACGTCTGGGGTTAAAGAGATTCGGGCAGCAATTGAAAAAGCGCGCGAAAACAAGTTGGGTGGTCGTCGGACTATTTTGTTTGTTGACGAGGTACACCGCTTTAACAAGTCTCAGCAAGATGCGTTTCTTCCTCATATTGAAGATGGCACGGTGACCTTTATCGGTGCGACGACTGAAAACCCTTCATTCGAGCTAAATAACGCACTGTTGTCTCGCGCTCGGGTATATAAGCTTACCTCCCTATCGACAGAAGATATTCATTTGGCTTTGCAGCAAGTGATTTCCGACTCAAATCGTGGCTTAGGCAAGATATCGGCGAAATTTGCCGATAACGTTCTCGACAGACTAGCGGAGCTGGTTAATGGTGATGCGCGAATGTCTCTTAACTATCTTGAGCTGTTATACGATATGGCTCAAGAAGATGACCAAGGCGACAAAGAAATCACTTTGCAGCTATTGGCTGAAGTTGCCGGGGAAAAAGTCTCGCGTTTTGATAATAAAGGCGACATTTGGTACGACTTGATTTCCGCGGTGCATAAATCTATCCGCGGGTCAAATCCTGACGCTGCGCTTTACTGGTCAGCGAGGATGATTGCTGCAGGTTGTGACCCGCTTTATATTGCCCGTCGCTTGCTGGCGATTGCATCAGAAGATATTGGTAATGCAGATCCAAGAGCGATGCAGGTAGCACTATCGGCTTGGGATTGCTTTACTCGTGTTGGGCCTGCGGAAGGTGAACGAGCGATTGCACAAGCGATTGTGTACCTTGCCTGTGCACCAAAGAGTAATGCGGTCTACACGGCTTGGAAGCAAGCACTTCGCGACGCGCACAACGAGCCTGAATATGAAGTTCCGCCACACCTTCGCAATGCGCCTACCAATTTGATGAAAGATCTTGGCTATGGTGCCGAATATCGTTATGCCCATGATGAGCCAGGCGCGTATGCGGCGGGAGAGCGTTACCTACCACCTGAAATGGCAGCAACGCGCTACTATTATCCGACCAACCGCGGCTTAGAAACCAAAATTGGCGAAAAGTTAGATTACTTGGCTAGTTTAGACGCAAAAAGCCCACAAAAGCGCTATGAATAAGCTTCCATTTTAGATACATTTATCCAATTATCCCTTCATACTTGAAGCCGCAGCTTTGTTAACTGCATCAATTCACCGGAACGCCGGCCGCCCTAATCACATAGAGCTCCTATGCTCATAGGGCTGAATTGGTTTGTTGCCGCGCTGCAACTCCAACTATTTTGGGAACTATTTTTGGCGCTTGAGCACGATGCTTAAGCGCGATTTCACTACTAAAAAAGCATAGGATTAACAATGCTGGATTCTAAATTACTTCGTACAGAGCTGGATGATACAGCTGCAAAACTAGCGCGTCGTGGCTTTAAGCTAGACGTAGAGACAATCCGTACACTTGAAGAGCAACGTAAGTCGATTCAAGTAGAAGTTGAAAATTTACAATCCACGCGTAACTCCATCTCCAAGCAAATCGGCCAAAAAATGGCGGCTGGCGACAAAGAAGGCGCTGAAGAGATCAAGAAGCAAATCGGTACTCTAGGTAGCGATCTTGACGCTAAAAAAGCTGAACTTGATGAAGTAATGGCTAAACTTGAAGAGATCACTCTTTCTGTTCCTAACCTACCAGCTGACGATGTGCCAGCAGGCAAAGACGAAGATGACAATGTTGAAATCTCTCGTTGGGGTGAGCCAAAAACTTACGATTTTGAACTGAAAGATCACGTTGATCTAGGTGAGCTTGGCGGTGGTCTAGATTTCGCTAGCGCGACAAAAATCACTGGTGCTCGTTTTATCGTGATGAAAGGTCAGTTTGCGCGTCTACACCGTGCAATCGCTCAGTTTATGCTTGATCTTCACACAGATGAGCATGGCTACACAGAAATGTACATGCCATACCTGGTGAACTCTGACAGCCTATTTGGTACTGGTCAGCTACCTAAGTTTGGTAAAGACCTGTTCCACACTGAGCCGCTAGAAGAGAAAGTAAACGATGAAGAGCCACGTAAACTGTCTCTAATCCCTACTGCTGAAGTGCCAGTGACGAACATGGTTCGTGACACTATTTCTGATGAAGCAGACTTGCCACTGAAGATGACGGCGCATACGCCATGTTTCCGTTCTGAAGCGGGCTCTTACGGTCGTGATACTCGTGGTCTGATTCGTATGCACCAGTTCGACAAAGTTGAGCTTGTACAAATCACTAAGCCAGAAGATTCAATGGATGCACTTGAAGAGCTAACTGGTCACGCTGAGAAAGTTCTGCAACTTCTAGAGCTTCCTTACCGTAAAGTGGTTCTATGTACGGGTGACATGGGCTTCGGCGCGCGTAAGACTTACGACCTAGAAGTTTGGGTTCCGGCTCAAGAGACTTACCGTGAGATCTCATCGTGTTCAAACATGTGGGACTTCCAAGCTCGCCGTATGCAAGCGCGTTTCCGTCGCAAGGGCGAGAAGAAGCCAGAGCTAGTGCACACACTAAACGGTTCAGGTTTAGCAGTAGGTCGTACAATGGTTGCTATTCTAGAAAACAATCAAGAGGCAGATGGTCGTATCGCAATCCCTGCTGTACTACAGAAGTACATGGGCGGCGCAACGCACATCGGCTAATAGCCAAAGTTAGTAATGAAAGGCGGCTCAATGAGTCGCCTTTTTTGTATCTATTTCATGTTAATTATTCAATTTATCTATTGATAAAACGGTGACAACTTTTCTCTACAAACTGATGAAAAAGCAATATTTCTCAATGTTTGAATAATTATTCTAACTTTTTAGGGCTTAAAACCCCTTTGGAGAGGATAATGAAATATACAAAAACGCTGTTGGCGATGGCATTAACTACGGCATGCTTAAATGTTTATGCAGAAGATAAAGTTTGGATTTCTATTGGTGCCGATGCTGCTAGTACCGTCGCGAAAGCGCAAGCGGAATCTATTCTGCCTCACTCAATTGCGAGTAGTGGTGACGTGTGGGTTGGTCAAGTTGAGACTGCTCAACTGGCTGAGCTTTCGCATAACATGCATGAAGAGCATCACCGATGTGGCGGCTATATGGTTCATGCTTCAGCGCAAAGCGCCATGGCCGCGAGCGCAATGCCACAAAGCAGGGCTCAGTTCATATTACCCAAGCCTTCTCAGCAGTCGACCCTTAATGCTTGGATACCATTAGTCAGTGCATCGCAGCTCACTAACACAATCCGTTCTTTAACAAGCTTCAATAACCGTTTTTACACTACAACATCAGGAGCACAAGCCTCAGATTGGATAGCCAATGAATGGCGTAATTTGTCTTCGTCGATGACAAAGGCAAACGTAGAGCAAGTTGCTCACTCAGGATACAACCAAAAATCGGTTGTTCTAACTATCGAAGGTAGTGAAAAGCCAGATGAGTGGGTGATCGTTGGTGGACATCTAGATTCTACAATTGGCTCGCACACCGATGAACATACAATTGCTCCAGGGGCGGACGATGATGCTTCGGGGATCGCTAGTGTGAGTGAAATTATTCGAGTGTTAGCTGAGAACAACTTCAAGCCCAAACGTTCCGTTGCCTTTATGGCATATGCGGCAGAAGAGGTTGGTTTAAGAGGCTCGCAAGATATTGCAAATCGCTATAAAGCTCAGGGCAAAAATGTCGTCTCTGTATTGCAACTGGACATGACTAACTACAAAGGATCTGCAGAGGACATCGTCTTTATTACAGACTACACCGACAGTAACCTGACTCAGTTCTTAGCTAGCTTAATTGATACCTATATTCCAAATCTGACTTATGGATATGATCGATGTGGTTACGCATGTTCAGATCATGCCTCTTGGCACAATGCGGGTTACTCTGCGGCAATGCCATTTGAATCCAAGTTTAATGACTACAACCCTAAGATTCATACTTCTCAAGATACACTAGAGAATTCTGACCCAACCGGCGGACACGCGGTGAAGTTTACTAAGCTTGGACTGTCGTATGTGGTTGAACTAGCGAATGCCACCGATATTGAGCCTCCAGTAGACAATGTGCTTAAAGATGGCGTGCCGAAAACAGGGTTATCTGGAGCACGCTCAAGTCAGCAAAGTTACACCTTTGAACTTGCTACTCAAAAGAGCTTAACCTTTACAACTCAAGGAGGCAGCGGTGATGTTGACCTCTATGTTAAGTACGGCTCTCCTGCATCGAAGTCAAATTGGGATTGTCGACCTTATCGCAATGGCAACAGTGAGACTTGTCGCTTCGACCAAGCTGCGCCAGGCACTTACCATGTCATGCTTGATGCTTACAGTGCTTACACTGGTGTGACGCTGCAGGCATCTTCAAACTAGTTTCAAATTATAAGCGGCCCATGGGCCGCTTAGTTTGACGCGAACCTTATACATGGATTATGCGACTAAAAATTTATAGCCAAGTGAGCACATGAGAAGCGTCAACGAGAGTGAGATTGTTCGTTGGATAAGCTTTGCACCATATTTCATTGCAGAAGCGCTTCCAAAGTGATTTCCTAGTAAGTTCATTGCAACCAAAGGCAAAGCCAACGCATATAGGACGTTCCCCGCCAGCATAAAAGCAATCAGCGCACCAATATTGGAAGCAAAGTTGAACAGTTTCGATGTTGCCGATGCAGAGACTAAGTCAAACCTTAAAAGGTAATGCAGAGCAAGAATTAAGAAGCTCCCGGTCCCTGGTCCGAAGAAGCCATCGTAAAAACCAATCACAAAAACAGCTGATGGCACGCCGAACAAAATAACATGCTTATTGAGTGGTTTCTCTTCAGATGAAGCGTCGCTTTTCTTTGGAATAAACGATAACACGATACCAATAGGCAGCATTCCCAAAATGATCTTACCAATAGTATCTGGCTCGAAATATAGTATAGCCTCAGCACCGAAGTAAGCTCCGGTGAGTCCTGCAGGGATACCCGTCGCAACGGCAGTCCAAACAACACATTTATTTCGCATGAAATTACGTATTGCAGCGATAGTGCCTAGAGTGCTGACAATCTTCTCTTGACCCAAAGCAATTTGAGGCGGCAACCCTGCCAATATGAAAGATGGAACTAATATAAGACCACCACCACCTGCCACACTGTCAATGAAACCAGCAGCGAACGCTGAAATCATCAGAGCAAGTAAGATCCAAAGGGTAATATCATTACCTAGCCATTCCATAGTATTTTGCTCCTTATTGTTTTTGGTATGCTTGTATTAAAACGGATGTATCCATTCGACCAAACCCTTGCTCTTGAAGTGTTTGATACATACCGTCCACCTCTTTAGTCATTGGGAGGCGAAGATCGTTTTTCTTTGCTTCGTTTAGGCAGATGCCTAAATCTTTGCGCATCCAGTCAATGGCAAAGCCAAAGTCGAATTCATTTTTAGACATGGTGACTGCGCGGTTTTCCATTTGCCAAGAACCTGCAGCGCCATGCTTGAGTACATTGACGACTTGCTTTACGTCTAAATCTGACGATTGAGCAAGTTGAAGTGCTTCGCTTAAGCCTTGCAATATCCCAGCGATACAAACTTGATTCACCATTTTGCAACGCTGACCTTGCCCATTTTCTCCTAGCAACACAGATTGCTTGCCGTATGTATTAAGTAAGGGAGATAGGCTTTTGAACGTATTTGAATCTCCTCCGCACATAATGGTCAGCGCACCGTTCTCTGCACCTGCTTGACCACCTGAAACAGGAGCGTCAATGAACTGTACTCCTTTAGCCGAGCAGGCGTCTGCGAGTTCAAGGGCTAACTCAGCAGAAGTGGTTGTATGGTCAATCAGCACTGCCCCAGCTTCCATGCTGACTAGTACGCCATCTTTCCCAAAGACTACACTTCGAACGTCGTCGTCATTCCCTACACAGATTGCAACCACATCGCAGCCTTTCGCAGCCGCAGCGGGTGTAATGGCAAATTCACCAGAATATTCAGTCGCCCATTTTCTCGCTTTGGTTTCCGTACGGTTAAAAACGCGAGTGTTAAATCCGGCTTTAGAAATATGCCCGGCCATTGGGTAACCCATAACACCTAAGCCAACAAACGCTACATTTTTTATTTCCATGATAATTTTCCTTTTTAGTCTTTTCCTATGTGTTTTACGTCAGGGTAGGCTTGCACAAGTCGTGATAGTGACTTCATACCAAACAGACGCATTAGCCAGCGATCGGTACCGTCGTCACGTGGAGAGAATCCTTCTCTGCTATGAAGCAATCTTTGATTCTTAATAATCAGTAGGTCTCCTGGCTGATAAGTAATTGAATTTTGCAAGCTAGTCTCTTTCAGCTGTGCATCTAGCATCACCAATGCTGCAGCAGCTTGTTCATTGAGCGGCGTTGTATTTTCCTTGTCGTAACGGCAAAGTGCGATCCCAGACTTATCGTAAGTGAGGAGAGGCAATACAGTGCGAATGTCTTGTCCAAATGAATCAGGTCGAGCTATCTGGAATTGAGGTAAGCTCAGTGCCTCAATGACTCCTTGACTTAGGTTGCTCAGGATGTCGTCTAACAGCACGAAGTTAGAGCGAACTCTTAGATCTGTGCGAAGGGCCATAAGTGATAGGTATTCAGGACAACCACTTTTCTGACTTATGTTTTCACTCAATAAGGGGAGGTCTGGATTGTCTAAATGATGGCCAAAAGTATGTGTTGAACCGTGAGAAGACTTTTCGTTCCTAGAATGAATGGAAGGAACAACATGCCTAAATAGAAATCCATTGTTTTCGGTCTTATAAGCAATGGGTTCGATTTTGGCCAATTGATATATGCCAATATGACAGGCGCTTGCTAAAGGCGTTTTACTTGGAGGTAGGTAGCCTTGGTAAGGAGTTGAACACAGGTCAGCATCGACAGGAAGCCCTCGAATGATTAACGCTGACTGTTGTTCTGAGCGGGTGAAATCTTCAATGGTTTCCACAATATTATTGGGGAGGCTGTGTTTAACAGTACTTCCTAACCACTCTTTAGAATTTAACCATGCACTATCATCACTCATTCGTAGATGTGAAAATGCGCTTTTTAACCTCTGAGCAGAGTCGTATGGGATGTAGATTTCCTGTATTTCGAGCGCTTCTTGGGGCTCTTTTTGTAAATGTAACATTTTCCGTATGCCTAGTTTGACGTTGTTATTATTTATTTGGCTAATGTAATTGCTTGTAATGACATATGTCAATATTTTTGTTTTAAAATGTTAATTGAATTTCAATACCAATTAAACTAGGTCATAATGTTCTTAACCGTGAGACAGAGAGGAATTCAAGGTGAGTGAGAATAAGTTTAATCAGATAGCCGAGGCAATTGAGCTAAGAATTGACCGAGGTGAATATCCAGTTAACTTTAAATTGCCACCGCATCGTACTCTTGCTGATGAACTTGATACCACGCCAGCGACAGTAGCGAAGGCTTACAAGTTGCTTGCTGAAAAAGGAAGAGTGGAGTCTTTTGTAGGAAGAGGCACATTTGTGTGTGGTGATGTAACGCTAAATCAAGCGATTCAACCGCCAGAAGATGAGAAGGATTACAACTTTTCGATTCTTCAGCCTTGTCTATACAAAAATGTTCCACAACTAAAGAAGGCGCTAGAAGTGGCGAGTCAAACGCTGTCTGCTGATTTGATTGGTTATACGGAGCACTCGGGACATGAAGAACATAGGCGAGCAGGTGTTGAATGGGCGAAATACTTTGGGCTTGAGGGTGGAAACACGAAAAATACTCTGCTCACTAATGGGGCGCAACACGCCTTATCTTTACTGATAAACGCTTTAACGAAACCTGGTGATGCAATTGCTGTTGAGGCGCTTACTTATCCGGGGATTTTAGCGATTGCCAGTTTGTCTGGAAGACAAGTAGTCGCCATACCTATGGATGAAGCAGGGATGTCGCCTACGGAACTAGAGAATTCAATTCTTCAGCATGATATTAAGGCTGTTATTGTCGTTCCTTCTCACCAAAACCCGACAGGGATAACAATGCCAGAGTCTCGCCGAAAAGAGATTGCTAAAGTAGTCAAAGACAATGAAGTTTGGCTTATAGAAGATGATATTTATTGTTTTCTGGATCAAATGACTTTGCCAGCAGTGAGTAACTTTGCACCAGATTATGCCTTTCATATTTCGGGACTGTCCAAAGCAATTAGTCCCGCAATGCGTTGTGGGTATGTCAAAGTGCCCGATAGACAGGTGGCGTTGATCAATGCTCATATACGCGCAAACATCTGGTTGTCTTCTCCGATTAATTATATTGCTGCCACAAATATGATCGACTCTGGCGAGGCGTTCGAAATCGCTGCAACTCAAAGAAGCGTTGCCCAGAGGCGGCAAAAAATAGCACGAGAAATTTTGACTGACGTTGATAGCTCGGCGGCGGGGTATCATCTATGGGTTCCTTTGCCAAAATCGTGGCCACAGGAAAGGTTTATGATGGAAGCCAAAAATCGTGGTGTTATTGTTAGCAGTGGAAGTTACTTTGACGCGAGTGGAGAGGGGACAAACCATATACGTTTATCACTGATGTCGGTCAGTACTGATGAACGTTTAGAGGAAGGGCTCTTGAAGCTAAGAGATTTAATGTCATCCAATATGAATACGGTATTTCCTTTCTAGTATCGAGTTGACCTAACTACAAAAAAACCGGCATAGTCGCCGGTTTTTTTATAGAACTTGGTACCTAAATACTCATTTCACCACGCAGAACTTGCTGCATCTTCACTTTTACTTGCTCGTAGCTAAGTCCTTGGCTAAGTAGGAAGTGAAGTTTTGCCAACGCAGCTTCTGGTGTCATGTCGTAGCCGCTGATAACTCCTGCTTCTGCAAGAGCACAGCCTGTTGCATAACCACCCATGTTAACCTTACCCGCCAAACATTGAGTGAGGTTGACGACAATAACTCCACGTTCAGACGCATCTTTCAGGTGGCCTAACAGCTCAGGGTTCTGCGGTGCGTTACCTACCCCAAACGTTAAGAGAATCATGGCATTAACAGGTTGCAGTAGTGTGTTGCGAATGACTTCGTGCGAAATGCCAGGGTACATAGTAATGACACCGATTGGCTGCGGTGTGATGTCATGAACTTTGAACTCACCTTCAGGCTTAGCCCCCACCTCAATCTCACTACTAATTTGGATGTTGATACCCGCTTCAAGCAGTGGTGGAAGGTTTGGTGACGTAAAGGCGTTAAAACCATCAGCATGAGATTTAGTGCTGCGGTTGCCACGCATAAGCTTATTGTTGAAGAACAAGGTCACTTCATTGATCGGGTAGTTAGCCGCAATGTGCAGCGCGTTAAGCAGGTTTGCTTGACCATCAGAACGAAGTTCTGCCAGAGGAATCTGCGAGCCAGTGACGATAACAGGCTTGCCAAGGTTTTCGAGCATGAACGAAAGTGCAGAGGCGGTATACGCCATGGTATCGGTGCCATGCAAGATGACAAAACCATCATACTTATCATAGTTAGCGCGGATGTCGTCAGCAATTTGCTGCCAATCTGCTGGTGTCATATCCGATGAGTCGATAAGTGGGTCATACTCATGAATGGTAAACTCAGGCATTTCTGGACGGTGGAACTCTGGCATACTTGCTAGTTGTTTTTCCATGAAGCCAGCGACTGGGACATAACCGTGATCATGGGATTTTTGCATACCAATGGTACCGCCAGTGTAGGCGATATAAATATGTTTTCTTGCCATTGCTTTGAAACCAGTTAATTGTAGGGGGAACAGAGCGTGGGATTATATATCAATCCAAGCCAATAAAAAGGGGGCTCCCGCACAGGAATCCCCCTATCTTGATACTTAGCATTGTAGCCGCTGCGAAACTAATCTAGGTCTGACCAGAGTTACTGACTACTGAACCTGACAGTTTAAACAGAAAGCATACTGACCTTTAGGGTCGTTGTAGCTTTGCAGCATATTGGCATCTTGAATCACTTGTGTCGCTACAGGTTGTAATGCAGCTGGCAATAACGCTGTGGCATTGATTCCTAATGATGCGCTAACTTGATTCATGAAGTCTTGCACAAATTGTTGCGCAGGCGAAAGTGGCTCTTCAACCCAGTACAAGTTGTAGTTTTCTACTTCTGCCATTTTTGCTGCTAAGGCAACGGCATCATCGAAGTCGCCAATTTTATCAACTAAACCAAGCTCTAACGCATCTTGTCCTGTCCAAACTCGGCCTTGAGCAACGCCATCCACTTTTTCGAGAGGGATTTCACGCGATTGACTAACTAAGCCGACAAATCGATTGTAGCCATGCTCGATGCCCATTTGGAATGCTTGCGAAGCGCCTTTCGAAAGTCCGGTGGTAACACCAACATCAGAGAATGGTGATGTGCCCACACCGTCAGTGTAGATACCTAGCTTGTTGAGCCCTTTTTCAAAGGTAGTAATAACACTAAAGATACCAATAGAGCCGGTTAGCGTGGTTGGCTGTGCAACAATGCTGTCAGCACTCATCGAAATCCAGTAACCACCAGAGGCAGCAAGGCTAGACATCGATACAACAACCGGTTTGCCTGCTTCTTTGAGCGCGTCAACTTCATTACGAATCACTTCAGAGGCAAATGCACTGCCTCCAGGGCTGTCTACACGTAGCACTACGGCTTTAACTTTGTCATCGTTACGAGCTTGGCGCAGAAGGGCTGCAACCGTGTCACCACCCACGGTTCCGCGTGGCTGGGAACCATCCATAATAGCGCCACTTGCGACAACAATGGCAATGTCGTCCGCTGCTAGGTCAAAGCTTGGGCTCATGGTTGATTGATACTCGTAATAATCAACGTAGTTGTAGCTGTCTTCTCCATTGCTACCGAAGACATCGATTAGCTGCTTACGAACTTGCTGGCGTGTTGCGAGCTCGTCAACTAAGCCGACGTTTAATGAAAGAGCAGCAAGGTCGCCTTGGTTTTCTTTGAGTAGAGCTAGGAACTCATCCATATCTGGAGTAAGCGCATCAGCAGAGAGCTGACGATTTGTTGCGACGTCATCTACATAGGCTCCCCAAAGTTGACCAAGCCAACGCGAGGCTGAAGCTTTGGCTTCTTTAGACATGTCGTCGCGGACAAACGGTTCTATAGCTGATTTGTAAGTACCAACTCGGAAGACATGTGTATTCACATCCAGATTTTCTAGCAAGGTTTTGTAGTACAGAGTATAGGCACTGTAGCCCTTAAGCATTACAGCGCCGTCAGGAGCGAGGTAGATTTTATCTGCGTAGCTTGCAAGGTAGTATTGGCTTTGGTTGTACATATCGCCGACAGCATAAATAGGCTTGCCTGAGGCTTTAAACTCATTTAATGCTTTAGCTATGTAACGCAGTTTAGTGAGGTTTGTTTCTGGCATATCACGCAGTGCTAGGACAATACCACTCACTTGGTTGTCATCTTTGGCGTGACGAATGGTATCGACAATGTCGAACAAGACATTTTCTTTAGGCAGGCTTTGGCCGAAGAAAGAGCCTGTTAGCGAGTCCATAGGGTTAACGTAGGTTGGCTGCTCAACGATTGGCCCTGAAATATTCAGAATCAGTGCCGACTCTTTTGGCACGGTAGGCGTTGGAGTATCAGCGCTGGTGTAGATGAAATAGATGACACCGATACTCGCCAAAAAGATCAAGTTGACTAGGGCAAGTCGAATGAAAGTGATGAGCTTCCAAATCCCTTTAAAAAACAGGCCAACAAATTTAAATATTTTTTTCATTTTTTCTCCGCTACGGAAACCGCAGATTAAGGCTTATCCGCTCTATGAGCATTTAAGTTCAGATAAGTTCCATCCTACTTAAACTAGTATACCCAAACAACCAGAAGATTGATCGGTGTTACAAAAATGTAAACGGGTGTTTGATTTTTGTTGAAGCTCTTCATATTGTGGTCAGACCACAACAATAAAAGAGTAAAGTGATGTCTACCATGTACCCGAATTTACTTCAGCCATTGGATCTAGGATTTACCCAACTTCGCAATCGAGTGCTAATGGGTTCTATGCACACCGGATTAGAAGAGCATAAAGAAGGACTGGGTAAGCTCGCAGCCTTTTATGCAGAACGTGCGAAGGGTGGTGTAGGGCTCATTGTAACTGGCGGATTTTCACCGAATCTACGTGGTAGATTACACCCGTTTAGTGCTGAGTTTAGTAAAGCGAAACATGCAAAAGCACATAAAGTTGTCACTGAAGCCGTGCATCAACATGGTGGTAAAATCGCGCTTCAGTTACTTCATGCGGGCCGATACGCGATGCATCCTTTTGCCCAAAGCGCGTCTTCGATTAAGGCCCCAATTGCTCGCTTCGCCCCAAGTGAAATGAGCACTCGTCAAATCAAAAAGACCATTGATGCATTCGCCAACAGCGCCGCCCTTGCGCAGCAAGCAGGTTACGATGGCGTTGAAGTCATGGGCTCAGAAGGCTACTTGCTGAACCAGTTCATTTGTAAGCGTACTAATACACGTTATGACGAATGGGGCGGTAGTTATGAAAATCGTATTCGTTTCCCTCTTGAAGTGGTGAAAGCGATACGCCAAGCAGCAGGAAAAGAGTTCATCATCATTTTCCGTCTTTCCATGCTTGATCTTGTTGAGGAAGGCAGTACTTTTGATGAAGTGGTTATGCTGGCAAAAGAGCTAGAAAATGCAGGTGTGACGATTATCAACACGGGCATTGGTTGGCACGAGGCACGGATTCCAACAATCGCTACCCAGGTACCTCGCGGGGCTTTTACATGGGTAACAGAAAAGGTACGCCCTCATGTCAATGTGCCTATCGTGACCTGTAACCGTATTAATACTCCAGAAGAAGCCGAAAATATTCTCGCCAGTGGCCATGCTGATATGGTTTCGATGGCACGTCCGTTCCTTGCGGATCCTCACTTTGTGATTAAAGCTGAGCAAAATCGCTCTCAAATGATTAATACGTGTATCGGTTGTAACCAAGCGTGTCTAGACAATGTGTTTAAAGGCAAACGTGCAGGCTGTCTAGTCAATCCACTCGCATGTCGAGAAACTGAACTGACGGTTATCCCTACCGATCTGAAAAAGAATATTGCGGTTGTTGGTGCAGGGCCTGCCGGCTTGGCATGTGCGACAACATTAGCTGAAAGAGGGCATCATGTAGATCTGTTTGAGCGTAATGACAGAATTGGTGGCCAGTTCCGCTTAGCGATGCAGATTCCGGGTAAAGAAGAGTTCAGAGAAACGATTCGCTATTTTGCCAATAGAATTGATGAAACAGGGGTGAAGCTACACCTAGAAACGGATGCAAACTATGATCTTCTAGCTGAATATGATGAAGTGGTGATGGCATCAGGGGTAGAGCCTCGTAAAGTAAATATTGATGGTATCGAAACGCCAGAAAAAGTGGTCGATTACCAAACTCTGATTAAAGAAAAAACTTATGTTGGTGACAAAGTCGCGATTGTTGGCGCTGGTGGTATCGGTGTTGATGTGGCGACTATGTTGACTGAACCTGCTGGACACAATCTGGATGATTGGTTGCATGAGTGGGGTATTGATAAAGAGATCTCTCACCCAGGGGGACTATTCCCTTATCCTGACTCAATGAGTGATAAAACCGTTTGGGTACTCCAGCGCCGCAAAGGTCGCGTAGGTAAAGGGCCGGGCAAAACCACAGGTTGGATACATAAACGTACATTAGAGAAACGTGGCGTGAATCTACTAGGCGGTGTCAGCTATGACAAAATAGACCAACAAGGCTTACATATCACTGTAGATGACAAGCAGCAATTGCTCGATGCGGATACTGTAATTATTTGTGCAGGTCAGGAATCAGTTCGACCGTTCGAGAATCAATGGCACCTGCTAGGCGATAAACTCCATGTGATCGGTGGTGCTGACTACGCTGGTGAGCTGGATGCGGTGCGCGCGATTAAGCAAGGTGTAGAACTGGCAGTTAAGTTGTAATTTACGATCTGATTATCATAAAAAAGGTCTCTTCGAGAAGAGACCTTTTTCGTATCTGTGCGTCTTAAAGGATTACGGTCTTATTGCCGTAAACAAAGACGTGATCATTGAGCACTTTGTTGAGAGCTTTGCTCAATACGTTCTTTTCAACGTCACGGCCCGCTTGTGCCATATCTTGGGCGCTAAAGTTATGATCAACAGGAATAACGTCTTGCTTGATGATTGGGCCTTCATCGAGATCGTTAGTTACAAAGTGTGCTGTGGCACCAATGATCTTTACACCGCGCTCATAAGCTTGCTGGTATGGTTTAGCACCAATGAAAGCAGGCAAGAAACTATGGTGAATATTAATAATCTTATGGTGGTACTTCTCGACAAATGATGGCGTCAATACGCGCATGTATTTAGCAAGAACTAAGTAGTCCGCTTGGTACTGGTCGATGACTTCCAGCATTTTCTTCTCGTGCTCTTCACGATTCAATCCTTCATGAGAAACGTGGTGATAAGGGATATCAAATTTCTCAGTTAGGCTTTGTAAAGTGTCGTAGTTACCCACGACAGCAGCGATTTCGACATCCAAGCTTCCGTCGTAGTTCTTCATCAAGATGTCACCCAAGCAGTGCGCCTCTTTGGTGACAAGAATGACGACTCGTTTGCGATTTGAACCAATCAATTTACGCTTAGCACCTTCAGGTAAAGCTTGGTCGAGGTCGGCTAAAAAGGTCTGATCATTGAAGTAACCTTCAAGCTCGGTACGCATAAAGAAGTGACCGCTTGTGTTATCTACGAACTCGTTGTTGTGAATAATATTGAGTTGGTGCTTGTAACAAATGTTGGTGATCTTTGAAATAAGACCTGGGGCGTCAGTGCAGTGTGTCAGTAGTGTTTTCTTTTCCATTAGGTTCAAACTTCCGTGAATTATTTTTTTTGTATTGTGAAATTTTTACGGGCAACCGAACGGTGAGCTCACCCGCAGTATTGAAGCTACAATTAAACTAATATCGAGTTGGTTTCAACAATTAATCTGAGTTAACCGATTGGCTGAGGTTATTTGAAGAGTGTTTGTTCTCTTAGCGTGTCTTTTAGGTGGTATGTATGGATAAAGAGCTACTAGCCCGTAAATTGTATTCTGAACGAGTAAGCGCCTTAACTGGCGGAAAAGAACTAGACGAAGAAATCTTAGATGAAATGTGGGAAAACCGTGCCTCCCCAAGTGAAGCTGCACGTGCCATGATGGATGACCAACAAGATGGCTTTTCTGGACCTGCTTGGTTAAACCGTTACCTCAATAAACGCTAATATCTGAGGCTGCTTAGGCGCGAAAATCTCATTCGCGCCTTGGTGCAAAAACTGCCATAATCTCTCCCCCCTTTATTAACTCTCTGTTGTGCATGATTTCAAAGACCTTCTCCTCTGAGGGAGCGCTAGGTAAAGCAATACCTGGCTTTCAACCGCGTCAAGCTCAGCTCGATATGGCTGAAGCGGTGGCAAGTGCAATCAAAAGCCAAAGTCAGGTGGTCGTTGAAGCTGGAACAGGGACAGGTAAAACCTTTGCCTATCTAGTGCCAGCTTTGTTAAGTGGTAAGAAAACCATCATCAGCACGGGCTCGAAAAACCTCCAAGAACAACTGTTTCACCGTGATTTGCCGTTAATGACTAATGCGCTAGGTTTTTACGGTCAGGTCGCGTTATTGAAAGGTCGTGCAAACTACCTTTGTTTAGACCGTTTGAGTCGCCAGATGGTTGAAAGCCACAATCAAAGCGCGGATCCGACATTGCTAAGTCAATTGGTAAAGGTGCGCAGTTGGTCGTCAGAAACAAAAACTGGTGACCTTGGTGATTGTGATGCTATTGCTGAAGACAGTCCGGTTATTCCAACCATTACCTCAACCAACGACAACTGCCTAGGTAAGGATTGCCCGAGCTACCAAGATTGCTTTGTGCTTAAAGCGAGAAAAAAGGCGATGGATGCTGATGTAGTTGTGGTCAACCACCACTTGTTTCTTGCCGATCTAGCGATTAAAGAAACCGGCTTTGGTGAGTTGATTCCTGAAGCTGAAGTGTTTGTTTTCGACGAAGCGCACCAGCTCCCGGATATTGCCAGCCAGTACTTCGGTCAGTCGCTGTCTAGCCGCCAGATTCAAGAGTTATGCAAAGATATTGAAATTGCTTATCGCACGGAAGCAAAAGACATGCGTCAATTGCAAAAAGCGGGAGAAAAGCTTTATCAAACCGCAATGGATTTGAGAATCGTACTGGGAGAGCCTGGATTTCGTGGCAATTGGCGTGAGGCGGTCACTTCTCCATCTATCGGACGTGAGTTACGACGCTTAGAAGACTCGCTCGATTTTGTTATTGAAGTAGTCAAACTCGCTCTTGGTCGTAGCCAGTTACTCGATAGCGCTTTTGAAAGAGCTAATACCATTAAGGCACGACTAGATAGAGTATGTGACGTCTCCATTACAGGATATTCATACTGGTACGAAACAACACCGCGCCATTTCACCTTACACATTACGCCGCTTACGGTTGCCGATAAGTTCCATGAGCAGATTGAGTTAAAGCAGGGGGCTTGGGTATTTACTTCGGCGACGCTTGCTGTGAATGATGACTTCGGCCATTTTACGTCTCGTTTAGGTTTAAAACCTCAGGCGCAAATGTCACTGCCAAGCCCTTTTGACTATCAAACTCAAGCGCGCTTATGTGTACCAAGGTATCTCCCAGAGCCTAATAGCCCGGGCATGGCGGATAAACTGGTTAATATGCTGACGTCAGTGATTGAGCAAAACCAAGGACGCTGTTTCTTCCTTTGTACTTCCCACAGCATGATGAAAGAGCTAGGAGAAAGATTTAGAGAGCGCTTAAGCGTTCCTGTATTGATGCAAGGGGAAACCAGCAAACAGAAAACCCTCGCTGAGTTTATGGAACTAGGTAATGCTTTGCTTGTTGCGACGGGGGCGTTTTGGGAAGGGATTGATGTTAGAGGTGATGCGCTGAGCTGTGTTATCATCGACAAATTACCGTTTACTGCTCCTGATGACCCGCTGTTAAAGGCGCGAGTTGAAGATTGTCAGCTTAAAGGCGGTGACCCGTTCTCTCAGGTTCAAATTCCGGATGCGGTCATCACTTTGAAGCAGGGAGTAGGGCGACTCATTCGAGATAAGAACGATAAAGGTGCACTGATTATCTGCGATAATCGATTAGTGACCCGTGAATACGGTGGCGTTTTCCTAGCGAGTTTACCACCGATACCTCGTACCCGAGACTTAGCTTTGGTGCAGGATTTTCTCGAACATAATCAATGATGGTTTGTGACAAGCTAACGACTCGCTTGAGCCGTTTGTTCCCACAAGCTGACAACCAATACAAACGAATAACCAGAGATATCAATGAGTGTAAAGATCCTTGCTCTAGATACAGCAACCGAGAACTGTTCTGTTGCTCTTTTAGTTGACGATAAAGTTTACGTGCGCAGTGAAGTTGCACCTAGAGACCACACTAAAAAAGTACTGCCGATGGTGGATGAAGTACTAAAAGAAGCTGGGGTTAACCTTACTGATTTGGACGCGCTCGCATTTGGTCGCGGTCCTGGCAGTTTTACTGGTGTTCGAATTGGCATTGGTATTGCACAGGGTTTAGCGTTCGGTGCAGATTTACCAATGATTGGCGTGTCTACGTTGGAAGCAATGGCACAAGGTGTATACCGAAAACACGGTGTAAGCCATGTCGCGACAGCGATTGACGCGCGAATGAGTGAGGTTTACTGGGGACGTTTTACTCGTCAAGAAGATGGCACTTGGCATGCTGTAGATGCTGAATGTGTCACTCCCCCTCAATTAGTTTCGGACAACAGTGCCGCGGATGACCAGCAATGGTTGACGGCAGGTACAGGTTGGGATGCGTATACAGAACAACTTGCTGGCGTAAAATTTACCACAGAGAAGAGTGATGTTTTATTCCCAGACGCGGAAGACATTGTTCAACTGGCGAAGTTTGAATTAGCGAAAGGCAATACGGTTGATGCGGAAGAGGCGAGCCCAGTTTATCTGCGTGATACGGTTGCTTGGAAAAAACTACCAGGTAGAGAGTAGTTCATACAGGACAAATAAGGCATAAGCGGAAAGTATGGTATCAATCAACGGATTACCTCCTTCGGTTCCTGGACCAAATAGGGCCAACAAAGCCAACAAGAAGAACGAGGTTAAAAAATCTGGCGATAAAGCTGCGGTTAGTCAACCAACCAAGGTGGCTAATGCGGTGGCGCATTCTATCCGTCATGTCAATGAGTCTGAGATTCATAAGGCGCAAGTACAATATGATCTTCCTGAAGGCCGCAGCCGTAAAGCGATGGAGGAGTATATGGATGTGATGAACCAAGCCAAGCGCGAGGAACTTTCACAGCTGCTGGGTGTCGATATCTATATCTAACTTAAGACTTTGTGTGACGTTATGACTCAACGATCTTTTCGCTTTTTGTATGCGCTAGCTGGTGTGGTTTTGCTTTCCGCTTGTAGTTCTTTACCTGAAAACCTCAAAACCGAAAATCCTGATGTTGTCACCCGTTATCAAGAGTGGCAACCAGAGGCGCAAGCCAACGCTGAGGTTAGACTTGGTGGACTGATCGCTGATGTAAAGAATCTCAAAGATCAAACCCGTATTGAAGTGGTCAACCTACCTATTGGGTCTGCGGGTAAGCCGGATATCAACCAAGAGCCTGAAGGCCGTTTTGTCGCGTATGTCGACGGTTTTGCTGATCCAGTGACATTGTCTGAGGGACGTCTTATCTCGTTACTTGGAAAAAGCCAAGGCCGAGAACAAGGTAAAGTTGGTGACTATTCTTATGATTTCCCAGTGATGAAGGCGAGTGGCTTTCATTTGTGGCGTATTGAAGAGCGTATCATAGTTCATGATTTCGACAGCTACCTCTATCCTTGTCGCGGTCTCTACTGTAGCGATGTTCGTTATGGAACCAGACAGGGCAAAGTGATTCAAGAAGTGAAGTAATGCGCGACGAACGAAAACGCAAGATCCTTAACGGGCATATCGCAACAATTGAATATGGACACAGTGAAACGGCCGAACTTTCGGTCGTTTTTTTGCATGGCTGGTTAGATAACGCGGCGAGTTTTGAATCCGTGATGGCCTCTCTTCACGCTCTCAATCCCGATTGGCATTTATGCGCAATCGATTTACCTGGTCACGGCCTTTCTAGTTACAAGGAAGCCAGTAATTTCTATCCTTTTCACGACTATATTGACGATGTTTATCAGTTTTTGGTTAACTTATCACCAAACAGACTGGTGCTAGTAGGGCATTCTCTTGGTGCTTTGATTGCAAGTTGCTATAGTGCCGCCTTTCCTGAACAAGTCAGTGGCTTGGTTCAGATAGAAGGATACGGACCTTTGGCTGAAAAAGCGCAAGATACGGTTTCTCGTTTAAGAGAAGGCGTGCTGAGTCGTCAAAGAATTCGTAGAAAGCCAACTCGCGTTATGTTGTCCGAACAAGAAGCGATAGAGAGGCGAGCAAAGGTAAATCAGATAGATTCTGAGTTAATTGCTCCAATTATACTGCGTGGGCTTGAATCTCATCAGTCTGGCTGGATATGGCGGCACGATGTGAAGCTGCAAAGCCAGTCTCTTTATCGAATGTCATTTGAACATGCCGAGTCTTTTCGCCAACAAGTGACTTGCCCGCAACTTGTCATCCTTGGTGACGAAGGTTTTTCTTATTTGCAGTCTTTTCAGCATGATGCTTCAGATTCCACTCATTTTGAGATGATCGAAGGGGGTCATCACTGTCATCTGCAAGCTCCTTCTAGAGTATCTAACCTAATTTTTGGTTTAGTTAACAAAATTTAAACAAGTGTTTGAGACTTTCGTGCTCAAGGGCTTCGCCTGTGCTGTAATAGACGACGTTGAAAATAGAGCTTTTCACTCAGATGACAGCCAGTTAATTTCGAGGAGTTTTACCGTGGATAAACCTTGGTTATCACGCTATCCAGAAGATGTGCCAGAGCATATCGACCCAGATCAATACCCATCATTAGTGGAAATGTTTGAACAGTCAGTTCAAAAGTATGCCGACCAGCCTGCTTTTATGAACATGGGCTCGGTGATGACATTTCGCAAACTGGAAGAGCGTAGCCGAGCGTTTGCGGCTTACTTGCAAAATGAACTGAAGTTACAAAAGGGTGATCGTGTCGCTTTGATGATGCCTAACCTGCTGCAATATCCAGTTGCCTTGTTTGGTGTGCTACGTGCAGGGTTAATTGCGGTCAACGTGAATCCGCTATACACCCCGCGTGAGTTAGAGCATCAGCTAAATGACTCCGGCGCAAAAGCGATTGTTATCGTATCGAATTTTGCCAATACGCTTGAGCAAGTTGTTGATAACACGCCTGTTAAACATGTGGTGTTAACCAGTCTAGGGCAGATGTTACCTCGTGCAAAAGGGACCTTGGTCGACTTCGTTGTTAAGTATGTTAAAGGCATGGTGCCTAAGTATGACCTACCTGGTGCAATCTCCATGCGTAAGGCACTTCACAATGGTCGTCGTCTACAGTATGTAAAGCCTTTCATGTCTGGTGATGATATCGCCTTCTTGCAGTACACCGGTGGCACAACAGGGGTCGCAAAAGGCGCGATTCTGACTCATCGCAATATGATTGCTAACGTTTTACAAGCAAAAGGCGCTTATGGCCCTGTTTTATCTGAAGGTCGTGAACTGGTTGTTACTGCATTACCGCTCTACCATGTGTTTGCACTGACGGTAAACTGTTTGCTGTTTATTGAGATGGGTGGGCAGAACCTGCTGATCACTAACCCTCGTGATATTCCTGGCTTTATTAAAGAGCTACAGAAATACCCGTTTACGGCAATTACCGGCGTTAATACCCTGTTTAATGCACTTGTGAACAACGAAGATTTCCAAGAGCTCGACTTCAGCAAACTCAAACTTTCTGTGGGCGGTGGTATGGCTGTGCAGCGTGCAGTCGCAGAACAGTGGAAAAAGACCACAGGGATTCACTTACTTGAAGGTTACGGGCTAACAGAATGTTCTCCATTAGTTACAGGTAACCCGTACGATCTTACTGACTACACGGGAGCAATTGGCTTGCCGGTTCCTTCTACCGAAGTTCGTATCGTTGATGACGAAGGTAATCCAGTGGCAAATACCGAAGTGGGTGAACTTCAGGTACGTGGTCCGCAAGTTATGCAAGGTTACTGGCAGCGTCCAGAAGCGACTAAAGAGGTGATCAATGCTGAGGGTTGGTTATCTACGGGTGATATTGTTAAGTTTGACGACGAAGGCTTGCTCCACATTGTTGATCGCAAGAAAGATATGATTCTTGTTTCTGGCTTTAACGTCTATCCAAACGAGATCGAAGATGTTGTCGCGCTTCACGGTAAAGTCCTTGAAGTGGCAGCGATCGGTCAGCCACATGAAGTGTCGGGTGAACTAGTTAAGATTTATGTAGTTAAGCGCGATCCTAGCTTAACTAAAGAAGAGATTATTGCTCACTGTCGTGAACACTTAACGGGTTACAAGGTACCAAAACTTGTCGAGTTTAAAGAAGACTTACCGAAGACCAACGTTGGTAAGATCCTGCGCCGCGTATTGCGTGAAGAAAACGACGCAAACCTAGCCAAGTCAAAGTAACTCGATGAGAGTTAAGCACTGTTAAGTGTTTGATGGTAGAATGCCGACTATACTTAGTCGGCATTTTTTATGGCCGCAAGAAATCGCTCATGGTGAGAAGTTAGTGAATTATCAGATTATTACTCAAACGGCGCAGCTCGATACCGTTTGTCAAAGTGCACGACAAGCTGATGTTGTTATGTTGGATACAGAGTTTGTCCGTACCCGTACATACTATCCGCAGCTTGGTCTTATTCAGCTCTTTGATGGACAGAACCTTTCTCTTATCGATCCAACGGTAATAGAAGATATGGCTCCGTTTGTTGAACTGCTTAAAGATACGTCCGTATTAAAGGTGCTTCATGCCTGTGGTGAAGACTTAGAAGTGTTCCATAACAGCTTTGAGTGTTTGCCATATCCTATGGTCGACACCCAACTTATGGCTGCTTTCCTTGGTCATGGTTTATCGACAGGTTTTGCGGCTTTAGTTGAAAGCTATTTAGGTGTTGAGCTAGATAAGAGTGAGTCTCGTACCGATTGGTTGGCGCGACCACTGACTGATAAACAGCTCGAATACGCAGCTGCGGATGTGTACTACTTACAGCCATTGTATGAACAACTGTTTGAGAAAATTACTCAAGCTGGCTGGTGGGATGCCGCGCAGCAAGAGAGTGATTTACTCGCTTCCAAACGCATTAAAACTGTCAACCTAGAGATGGCGTATCTTGATGTGAAGGGCGCCTGGCAACTCAAGCCAAAAGAGCTTTCAATTCTTAAGCCTTTAGCTACATGGCGTTTGAAAGAAGCATTACGTCGAGATTTAGCACTTAACTTTATTTTCAAAGAAAACGACCTACTCACTGTTGCGCGTTTGGGTATTCAAAACCATAGCCAGATGGAACAAGAGGGCATGGATTATCGCTCGGTACAGCGCCACAGCGCACGCATTATCTCGATCGTAAAATCGGCCAAGAAGACACCCGTCGATGAGTATCCAGAGAAGATTGAACGCCTAATGGATATGCCGGGTTACAAACAGAAATTCAAAGTGCTAAAAGATGAAGTAAAACGCGCTTCTCAGGCTAGCGGGTTAGCCACAGAGTTCTTAGCTTCTAAGAAGCAGCTTAATCAGCTAATGAGTTGGGTGTGGAAAAAAGACAGAGATCCCGCCAAGCTACCCGATGTTATGCAAAGCTGGCGACTAGAATTGTTTGGTGAAAAGCTAAACAAGCTTCTCTAGAAAACAAAAAAACGGGCTTCCAATTGGAAGCCCGTTTTATGTTCGGTCAAATTAACCCGCTAGAACGTCTGTCGCTACCTTGTAGCTTGGATCTTCTTTAACGTTAATTTCTACTAAGCTGCCTGCTTTGTCGAGTAGCTTGCGACAGTCTGGACTTAGGTGGCGCAAGTGAAGTGTCTTACCTTGAGCTGAGTAGCGCTCTGCAAGTGTTTCAATCGCTTCAATGGCTGAGTGGTCAGTTACGCGAGAATCAGCGAAATCGACAATCACATCGCTTGGGTCTCCGTGTGCATCGAAGATCTCTAAGAAGTTAGCAACCGAGCCGAAGAAAACTGGACCATGGATTTTGTACTCTTTTGAGCCTTCTTCATTGATGCTGGTATCAGCGTAGATGTGCTTAGCGTGTTGCCATGCAAACATAAGTGCAGAGGCAATAACACCAACAAATACGGCAATAGCAAGGTCGGTAAGAACCGTTACTACCGTTACTAGAACAATAACGAAGAAATCTTGTTTTGGTACGCGGCGTGCCAGTTTAAATGTTGCCCACTCAAAGGTACCAATCACGACCATGAACATTACGCCTACTAGTGCTGCCAGAGGGATCATTTCGATCAACGAAGAGGCAAACAAGATGAACATCAGTAGTGCCACAGCGGCAACGATACCAGATAGACGACCACGACCACCCGAGTTTACGTTGATCATTGATTGACCAATCATCGCACAACCACCCATAGCACCAAACACAGAACACGTCATGTTTGCCATGCCCTGACCGATACATTCGCGGTTCGATTGACCACGAGTGTTAGTCATTTCGTCAAGCACCGTTAGAGTCAATAGAGACTCAATTAAACCGATTGCAGCAAGAATAATCGCGTACGGAAGAATGATCTGTAGCGTTTCAAGTGTTAGTGGAACGGTAGGAATAGAGAAAGTAGGCAGTGAACCCGCAAGTGTTGCAGCCTCGTCACCGGACATAGTACGTAGGAAGTCAACCACCGTACGAGTTTCTAGATCTAACCCAACCACTAGCGCAGTGACGGTTACGATAGCGACAAGAGATGATGGTACAGCAGTCGTGAACTTAGGCAAAAAGTGGATTATTGCCATGGTTAAAGCAACGAGCCCCAGCATCAGCATCATCTGGTCTGTTGGCAGCCATGTTAATGCGCCAGTTAAGTCTGGTGCTTTAAATTGGCCTAATTGAGCGAGGAAGATAACGATCGCTAAGCCGTTAACGAAGCCAATCATAACCGGATGAGGCACGATACGGATGAACTTACCCAGTTTAAATATACCTGCAGCGACCTGAAGGATACCGGCAAGCATGATGGCAGCAAACAGGTACTGTACGCCATGTGAAGCAACCAGTGACACCATAACTACAGCCATGGCACCCGTTGCACCTGAAATCATACCAGGGCGACCACCGAAGATTGAGGTAATTAAACCTACAATAAATGCTGCGTACAGACCAACCATAGGGTCAACGCCAGCAACGAAGGCAAAAGCGACGGCTTCAGGGACGAGAGCGAGTGCAACGGTCAAACCTGACAACACATCGTTCTTCACAGAGTGTTTAGAAAATTGGGGAAATTCAAACATATTTGCTCAGTTTGGCTAAGTGTTTAAAAGTATTCTGAATTGTATTTAGTCGCCACCGGGCAAAAATGCAATGTAAAAGAGCAGAGGGAGTCGATATAACAATTCAGATCGAGTCGGCGCATGCTACCGAAAAGTGTGATTAAGTTCAAGATTGATACAGATATTGACTAATATTTGTGACAAATAATTGCTCTCAATAAAACTAGCAGCGTGATAACGGTGTGTTTACTTAATTGTTTTAAATAGACATAAAAAAACAGCCTCACGAGGAGGCTGTTTTTATTCGAAAAGCGAATGGCTAAAACTGAGGTTTAGTCATTGCTGCACCAGCTTGGTTGCGAGCGACTTGGCTACCAGCGCCGCGAGACTCGTAACGCTGTGCTTTAAACGGAGCTGCTATTACAGTGATTTCTTTCATTTCTGTACTACCAGGCGCTTTTGCCATAGCGGCAGAGGCGTGACCTTTAAAGCTCTGTGCAACAACAATGTCTGAAGTTTCAGCTTTTACTTCTTCAGTAGGCTGCTTAACGTCAGTTGCTTCAACTTTAACTTCAGCTTGAACTGGTTGCTCAACGGTTTCAGCTACCGCTGCAACAGGCTCTGATACAACTGCCGCTTGTGGTACTTCTACTTGTTCAGGTTGAGCTGCTACTGCAGTTTCTTTTACTGGTTCTTCAATGACAGGCTGCTCACGACGGACAATCACTTTACCCATCGCCATTTCTGGACATGCAAAACCACCCAATGAAGTCACTGTAGTCTCTACTGGCGCTTCTACCTTGTCAGCTTTTGATTGCTGCTTCGGTGCTGGTTTAGTAATACCGTAACTTGGCATCACTTTACCCATCGCCATTTCAGGAGATGCAACACCACCTTTACGTAGGCGGAATGGGTTAGGGCGACGATCACGACCACGACGGCGACGTTGACCACTTGCACGTAGGTGACGTGGAGAACGACGGTTGCGGCGTTGTTTCGGCTGTTCTTCAGCGTTATCCGCTTCAGTATCCAGTGCTTTTTCTTCAACCGCTTCTGCTTTAGCTTCTACTGCAACTTGCTTTGCTTCTTCATCAGCTTTAGCTTTTGCAGCTTGGTCTTTAACTCGAACCTGCTTAGACAGTTTGCGACGTTGACGGCGCTCTTTTACTTTTGCCGCTTTTTCTTCTGCACGCTCTTTGCGTGCTTCAGGTTTGTCGCCTTGCTGAGCGTCAGCCGCTAACTTAAGACCTTCTTCAGCTACCTTGCTAGGCTTAGCTTCGTCACGCTTATTACGGCGATCTTGCTTAGGTTTGCGATTTTGCTGTTTGCGTTCGTTAGGCTTCGCTTCAGTTGCTGCTTCATCACGCGTGTTTTTACGCTTGTTATCGCGTTTGTCTTCACGGTTGTCGTTGCGGTTGTCACGATTACCACGACGGCGGTTATCGTTACGGTTGCGACGATTGCGGTTGTTGCGGTTACCTTCTTTACGCTCTTTCGGTTTTTGCTCTTCTTGCTTCTCTTCTTCTTTAGCAGAACCAAATAGGAAGCCACCTAGAGCTTTGAAGAATCGACTTACGAGACCTGCTTGAGGTTCTTGTGATTCCTTCTTCTTCTCTGGTGCTTTCGGCGCTGGTTTAACAGGCGCTGGTGCAGAGTTGCTTGGAGACGCAAAGCCTTTCAGAGCTGGCTCTTCAATCTTCTTAGGCTTGGCTTCAGTTTCGACCGCTACCTCTTTACCTTCTGCTTCCTTCATCGCTTCTAGCTTCTTAGGAAGTAGGTAAGAAAGTAAGTCGAACTCTTCGCCTTCACGGACACGAATCACATCGAAATGCGGTGTTTCCATGTCTGAGTTTGGCACAACCGTGATCTTAACTTCTTGGATACGCTCAATATGGTTAACCGAACGGCGTTTTTCGTTAAGCAGGTAAGAAGCAATCGGCACAGGCACAACAGCAAGAACTTGCGCTGTGTTGTCTTTCAGTGCTTCCTCTTCGATCAAGCGAAGTACAGAAAGTGCCAGAGATTCGTTGTCACGAACAACACCAGTACCACTACAACGTGGACAGATGTGGTGACTCGCTTCTGCTAGGGATGGACTTAGACGCTGACGAGACATTTCTAATAGGCCAAAACGAGAAATTCGACCAATTTGTACTCTAGCGCGATCCATACGAACAGAATCACGTAAGCGGTTTTCAACTTCACGTTGGTGACGAACTGGCGTCATATCGATGAAGTCAATAACCACCAGACCACCCAAGTCACGCAGGCGAAGTTGACGAGCAATTTCTTCTGCTGCTTCTAGGTTGGTGTTTAAAGCGGTTTCCTCGATATCGCCACCCTTAGTTGCACGGGCAGAGTTGATATCGATAGAAGTCAGGGCTTCTGTTGGGTCAATAACGATAGAACCACCAGAAGGCAGGCGAACTTCGCGTTGGAACGCGGATTCGATCTGACTTTCAATCTGGTAGTGGCTAAACAGCGGTACTTCACCATCGTATTTCTTCACACGGCTTACGAAATCAGGACGAACTAGGCGGATATGGTCTAGTGCGCGCTCGTAAATTGTGTTGCTGTCGATAAGGATTTCGCCAATATCGCGACGTAGGTAGTCACGAATTGCACGAACAATCACGTTACTTTCTTGGTGAATCAAGAAAGGTGCAGCGTTTGAGTCAGAAGCTTGCTTGATTGCGCCCCAGTGGTTCAGAAGTACGTTTAAATCCCACTCTAGCTCTTCGGCACTTTTACCAACACCTGCAGTACGTACGATCAAACCCATACCTTGAGGTAGTTCTAATGTGCTTAGAGCTGCCTTAAGTTGAGTGCGCTCGTCGCCTTCGATACGGCGAGAAATACCACCGGCACGAGGGTTGTTAGGCATAAGAACAAGGTAGCTACCCGCAAGAGAAATAAACGTAGTTAGAGCTGCGCCCTTGCTACCACGTTCTTCTTTCTCAACTTGTACGATTACTTCTTGGCCTTCAGTTAGCACTTCTTTAATGCTAGGACGGCCTTGGTAGGTGTAACCTTCAGGGAAGTATTCGCGGGCAATTTCTTTAAGAGGGAGGAAACCGTGTCTTTCTGCACCGTAGTCAACAAAAGCCGCTTCTAGGCTTGGTTCGATGCGAGTGATACGTCCTTTGTAGATATTTGCTTTTTTAGATTCATGTCCAGGGCTTTCGATATCCAAATCATATAAGCGCTGACCATCAACCAAAGCAACACGCAACTCTTCTTTTTGAGTTGCGTTAATTAACATTCTTTTCATTGATAAATCTCGTTGTCATTCTTTTGTTTTTCTTGTCACTTCGATCGCTTTCAAGGTGCCTGATCCCATGGCTTAATCGGTGCAGCCTCCCGGCTGGAGGGATGCTCTGGGGCACTTCAGTCTCACAAACTTTTCTCGTTCAGCTTGTGCGCCGCATCGGCGGCGGTAAACACTCAACATGATGAGCGACGAGTAGGGTGACAAGTTTGTTAATCTCGAAAATGTCTTACGCCGTGTGCTGCATTTTGGTAAATTAACGGGCTACTCAATTTATTGCTCAAATATGAGGTGGTTTGTATAAAATGCAACCAAATCATATATTGCAGGTGTGAACTATAGCAGTACCCACTAAACTCAGCAATCTGCTTTATAATAAAACGCTAAAAAAGCTGATTTTATTTTTTGTAAGTAACTGTTTTATAGGTTTAATTAGAGATATTTTTGAAAATTGTAATAAAACTGATGGATTTTTATTCGTAGCAGAATTTGAATCCACTCTTATCGAGCAATTTTCCATTTTGTTGCGAAGAAAATGTGAATCTGCGCAACTTAGAGTGTTAGAATAAGTTCATGAGTGAAATTAGAACAAAAGTCCAATTCGTCGACATTGACGACGACATGGCAGGGCAGCGTATTGATAACTTCTTACGCAACCAATTGAAAAGTATCCCTAAAAGTATGGTTTACCGTATTTTGCGTAAAGGCGAAGTACGAGTGAACAAAAAGCGCGTAAAAGCGGAATATAAGCTCCAGGCTGGCGATCTTGTCCGGATTCCACCGGTTACTATTGAAGATAAGCCTGAAGAAGTTGCACCGAGTACCAAGCTAAATAAGGTCGCAGAGCTTGAAAATATGATCATCCATGAAGATGACCATATGTTAATTCTTAACAAACCTTCAGGAACCGCCGTTCACGGTGGTAGCGGATTAAAGTTTGGTGCGATTGAAGCACTTCGTGCTCTGCGCCCTCAAGCAAGGTTTCTAGAATTAGTGCATCGTATTGACCGAGACACGTCTGGCATTTTACTGGTGGCAAAGAAACGTTCGGCATTGCGTCATTTGCAAGCCCAGTTTCGTGAAAAGACAGTACAGAAGTACTATTTTGCACTGGTGATGGGCGAATGGAAAGCGAGCTGTAAAAAGGTTAACGCCCCTTTGCTTAAGAACGAAGTGAACAGTATTGTGCGAGTAAACCCCAACGGTAAACCTTCGGAAACAAGATTTAAGATCATTGAGAAGTTTGCCAATGCAACGCTGATTCAGGCGAGTCCGATTACAGGTCGTACGCACCAAATTCGCGTTCATACCCAATACACGGGTCACCCAATTGCATGGGATGATCGCTATGGCGACCGACGATTTGATGCCTACACGGGCAAAGTTGGCTTAGACCGCTTATTCCTTCATGCGGCTAATATTAAGTTCCAACACCCATCAAATGATGAGTGGATGGAAATTAAAGCGCCGATGGAGCCAAAGTTGGAAAAAGCGCTAGCGGGGCTGCGTAAGCTATAGAAATGGGAACGGGCTGCGCCCTACGAGAACACTGCGTTTCGAGAATCGAGAGCGGACTTCGTCCTCCGAGATGCCTTCGTGGCGAATATGTCGAGAGTTGCTGGCAGTGTTGGCTTCTGTTTTAGCGTAATAATCTAAAACTAAAATAATGGGTTGAAGCTATGTGCCAACCCTTTAAACTTTTCTCGCTTCTCGCTTCTCGCTTCTCGCTTCTCGCTTCTCGCTTCTCGCTTCTCGCTTCTCGCTTCTCGCTTCTCGCTTCTCGCTTCTCGCTTCTCGCTTCTCGCTTCT
>WJXF01000044.1_pt1 | contig 53772 bp, 56 predicted proteins | sample 9263211 | NCBI WGS metagenome assembly WJXF01 (sample SAMN12697362, study PRJNA563984) | aquatic metagenome | isolation source: water sample from a prawn hatchery tank treated with erythromycin, plated on... | place: Australia | collected 2018-10-17
AAAGCAGGGCGGAAATCCAAAAATGTTTGCGGCTCATAAATTCTCCTCTTGTTGTTGTTGTTCTGATGTATTTAAGGATATAACTATCCAATAGTGAAAAAAATAAGCAGGTATAGAAGTATGAATTCCATATTTGGAAACATGGATGATCTCTATTTGTTTTGTAGTGTGGTGGAAGAAGGGTCTTTGCTGTCGGCTTCTAAAAAGCTTCAGCTTCCGGTTTCGACCATGTCACGCCGCTTATCTGCGCTTGAACAGCGCCTCAACACGCGGTTATTGGAAAAGAAGGGCAGAGAGCTGGTTGCAACACAAAGTGGCTCAGAAGCCTTTGAGTTGCTTAGAAGTGGAATGGAATCGGTCGAGTCTGGCTTCGGGCAAATGCTATCTGATACACAGGAAGTGTCAGGCAAGATAAAGCTCGCTATTCCACACAACTTTTATCGAGCCTTTGTGGGGGAGGTGGTCGAGCAGTTTTTGGCTGATTATCCCAAAGTATCGCTCGACTTGGTGCTTAGCCAAGAGCAAGCTGTACCACAGACTGACCGAGATTTGCTGATCACTTTCGACTTGGCAGAGATGAATGACATGATCGCCAGACCTTTATTTAAAACTCGCCATGCCTTTTTTTCCAGTCCTGAGTACTTAACCAAAGTAGGGGAGGTTAACGATCTTGCTTCTTTGAGTCAGCTTGACTGGGTCAGCGTTGATCATGCTTTAGACATTTCCGTGTATGAGCAAGAGCATCTGGTTGATGTGATGAGTGTGAAACCTAAGCTGATCGTGAATGATATTTTGGCGGTATGTGGTGCTGTAGAGAAAGGTTTAGGCGTGGCGTCGTTGCCTTTCAGACATGTGCATAAAGGGATGAACTTAGTTAGGGTGCTGCCTCAGTATCAACGCAGTGTTAGACAAGCCTACTTGGTGTATAAGCAAAGGCGTTACCAACCTAAGGCGCTGAGTTTGTTGGTAGAGCGCTTAATGGCTGGCGTAGAGAAGATGCAAGAGCCAACGGATTTTACACTGTAAAGTCACCTCAATTGGAATTGAAGAGTAAAGGAAATCAAATGGATAAAGTGGTTATTGTAACGGGAGCGGGTAGGGGAATTGGCGCTGAAACCGCAAAACTTCTTGCAAGCCAAGGCTATGCCGTCGCGGTCAATTATCTTAAAAACCACCAGCGTGCTGATGAAGTGGTTGAGCAGATTACTTCCGAAGGCGGAAATGCGTTCGCGATTCAGGCTGATGTTTCAGACCAAGAGCAAGTTGAAGCTATGTTTGCCCAAGTTACCCAGCGCTATGGCACGGTCACTCATTTGGTGAACAATGCAGGTATTCTGTTTACTCAATCAACCTTGAGCGAGATTGACCTAGAACGATTCAAGAAGGTAATGGATGCTAATGTCATAAGCTGCTTTTTGTGCTGTAAGGCGTTTATCAATCAGCTTGATAGTAATGGCTCTATCGTTAACGTCTCTTCCGCTGCATCAAGAACAGGAGCGCCATTTGAATATGTAGACTACGCAGCCTCTAAAGGCGCGATGGATTCGTTAACCAAAGGGCTGTCACTTGAGCTTGCGTCGCGAAATATCCGTGTTAATGGTGTCAGACCAGGTTGTATTTACACTGAGATGCACGCCGATGGCGGTGAGCCAGGACGAGTCGATAGGCTTGGGCCACAACTTCCACTAGGCCGCGGAGGAACGGCATTGGAAGTGGCGAACTCAATTGCTTGGTTATTGTCTGATGAGGCGTCGTTCGTCACTGGCTCTTTTATCGATATAGCGGGTGGTCGCTAATTGCTTTTTAACAAGGGCATTCGTTAAGCCTATGCCCTTACATTGAGTTAAACCACCAGTGGCAAATGGCCTGTCTTCACTAGGATAACGGTTTCTTGTTCGACGTAAGGAAAGTGCTCACTCATATGCGGACTGCGTATCCAACAGCCCTTTGGATACTGCCCGTGCTCATCGGAGAATTTGCCACTGAGCACAAGGATTTCTTCACCACCAAAATGCTTATGTGGTTGAAACCTTTCTCCGGCTGGCCATTTAACTAAGGCAACATGCTCATGCTCAAAGTCATATAGGGGCATCACTTCAAGGCCACCAATCCCCGCAAGCCATTGCTGTCTGTTTGTATTGACTCGAACTGTCGCACTATCGCGTGCATCAAATTGATTTAGTTTGACTAAGATAACGCAGCCTTTGTCGCTAAATGGAGCGTGGCTACTTCCCGGAGGGTTACGTAAATAAGTCCCTGCTGGGTAATCGCCATTTTCATCGGAGAACACCCCCTCTAATACAAAGATCTCTTCACCCATTGGGTGAGGGTGGGTTTTAAACTGAGAGCCTGCTTCATAGCGCACGATACTTGTCGTATGGCCTGATTCTGCTTCCTCACGTTCGAGTGGTTTACGCCAAACACCTTGGGCAGGGCTGGCGATCCAAGGCATAGACTGAGTATCAATCACGACTCGCTCAGCAAAATTCATATTGAGCATACTTTTCTCCTTCCCGTTACTTGCTCAATTGAAGACAGTGTTATCGGCATCAAGTAATGGGATTATTTAGATAAGAATATTCCAGTTTCTTATCGTTTTGGTTATTTTGTTGGTACTTATACTATCCACATACCAAGGCGTTAGATAGTAAGTACTAACTGGTGGGGTAGGTACTTATTGGTACATCTTTATGAATAACAAAGAGAAAAAATTTTCGAGGAAAGTCGCTCCTCAAAATAGCGCTCGGATGGTTGAAACCATCTATGGCTGCAAATGGTCACTAACGGTTTATCAATTGCTTGCTGTAGGCATCAATCGTCCTGGAGAGATGGTACGTAGTGTTGATGGGCTGTCGACTAAGGTTCTGAACCAATGTCTAAAGCGTAATGTAGAGTTCGGTATTTTAGATAAAGTGGTATACAACGAGTTGCCACCAAGGGTGGAATATCAGGTGACGGATTTTGGGGAGAAGTTTCTCGCCGTACTTGAGCAACTTGAAGCGCTTCAGCAAGAGATTGACCGTGATTTAGAGCGCTAATAGACAAGGAATACTAGCGCTCTTTGTAAAGCAGTTTAGCCAGTGATTAGGGCGAGGTTCTTTAAGCTTTTGTAGGCCGCAGTTTGTGTTTCGATCGGCTTACACACCGAAAGTAGATCATCAATAAAGTGCCCCAAAGCGCGGGCTTCAACCTTTCTAATACCGCGTTGTTGGCTTTCGGTTAAGTAGTCGTAGACAGATGCGGCGCCAAAATCGCCAAATATCATCTCACCTTGTTCATTGATCAACACATTGTGCGCGTAGAGGTCACCATGACATACCTTGTTGTCATGCAGGTGATTAAACACATCCATCATCTGGTCGACAATCTTTTCAATCTGACTGATCGAAAGAGTGAAGTCTTGTTTAAAAACATCTCGTGTACAGGTTTGCAATGTTGGCGGTAGACCAAGATTAAAGTAGCTATCTGGGATCAATTCCATCACTAGGGCAAGGTGATTGTCCTCGCTTACTTGGGCGATAGATTTCACAAGGTTGTTGTGGTGACCTGTTTGTAGGCAAGCTTGCAGCTCATCGCAAGGATAGCCATCACTGGTTACGTCTCCCTTAAACACTTTTACCGCAACATGGTCTGGGAAGTCGAAATTGGCGTCGAGCCAATCCGCGTGAGAGATCACCCCAGAAGCCCCTTGCCCTAAAACCTGATTAAGCTTGTAAGCGCTTGAAGCAACTTGTGGAACACTTTCTTCAAGACTGGTTCTTTCACAGAAAGGGTTACCTGCAAAAGCCATCCACGCCAGGTTAGGAAGTTCAAGTAGTACGCTGGGGAAGCACTCAAGTTGATTTGCTGATAGGCGCACTAACTCCAAGTTGAGCAACTGGCTAAAGCTGTTGGGTAGTGATGTCAGTTTGTTACCTGCCAAGGCTAATTTTTGCAGGCGCGGGCGGTAACCTAAAGATTCTGGCAACTTAGTGATCTGGTTATCAGTCAGAATTAGCCAACGAAGTTGCTCTGGCAATGACTCTTCGGCGACACGAACAATTTGGTTACTTTTAAAGCCAACCATCTCAAGCTTTTCGCAGCGTCCGAGAACAAGCGGAAGGCGTGTGAAACGGTTATTAGAAGCAAACACTATTTTAAGTTGCTTTAATTCAGTGAGCCATTCTGGCAGTTCACTTAAAAGGTTGTTCGAAACATCGAGAATTTCCAGCGTATCAGCTAAGGCTAAGATCTCTTGTGGTAACTCGGTTAATTGTTCAGAAAGCTGAAGACGCTGAATGCCTGCAAGCTCTCCGCTTTTAAGTTGTTCTACTGTGTGCAAACTGACTGCCTATAGGTGCTCGTGAATGGGAAAAGAGCGCGTATTCTACGCAGGTTGGCTATAAAAGGCGAGGTGAGCGTTAGGTGGGAATTAGGTTCGACAATAAAAAAGCCGAGTGGGTAAACACTCGGCTTGGCAGTTATGGGTACGGTTATAAAAACGCCTTGTATGGCAGTTCTGGTTCATTTTTAAAGATGTCTTTGAAACCACGGAAATGTTGATAATGCATACGCCCCTTGTCTGTTGGGTATGTGTACTTACCGCCAACCTGCCAGAAGAACGGAGCAAAGCTGTACTGAAGACGATCTTTTTTCATGTTCCATAGCACTTCAATTTCTCGAGGGTCATTCTGGAAGTTGGCCCAGATGTCGTGGTGGAATGGCATTACGATCTCACAGTCTAGTGACTCAGCCGCTCTGAGAATATCCGATGAAGTCATTTTATCAGTGACACCGCGAGGGTTCTCACCATAAGAAAGTAATGCAACATCAATTTGGTACTCGTTACCATGTGATGCGTAGTAGTTCGAGTAGTGTGAGTCACCAGAGTGATAAACGGAACCCCCCGTTGTTTCGATTAAATAGTTGACGGCACGTTTGTCCATTCCATCCAAGATTTCTTTATCGTACGACGATGTGCCTTCTGGAAGTGTTACTAGTGCAGTGCGGTCAAATGAGTCGAGAACGCGGATCTTCATGTCACCCACCTCTAATACATCACCAACTTTTGCTACCACACAACGATCTTCAGGAACCCCCCAGCCCATCCATAGATCGACACAAGCTTGTGGGCCGATAAATTTAACGTGCTCAGAGCAGTTTTGTAGGACCGCTGCGGCAACGTTAACATCAATATGATCAGCGTGATCATGAGAGGCGAGTACAGCATCGATCTCTTTGATCGCAAATGGGTCAAGTGGGAAAATTGCTGTACGCAAGTTTGGTTGAAGCGCTTCTACACCACCCATACGCATCATCTGGTGTTGGTTTTTCATCAATGCATTCTTTTGCGTTTTCTTACCTGTACCACACCAGAAGTCGATCGAAACATTGGTATTGCCTTCACTTTTTAGCCAGATCCCAGTACACCCTAGCCACCACATAGAGAATGTATTTGGTTCTACAACAGTATTTTCGATCTCTTCGTTTAGCCATGTACCCCACTCAGGGAAAGTGCTTAAGATCCAAGATTCACGGGTTATTTCATTCACTTTGCTCATAACAGTACCTTTAATTTCACGAAATTTGATTTATTTAGGATGTAGGGAGCCAAGCGTCTTAATATGAGATTAAGACACTGAGCAATTTATGGTGTTATTTATCTATTGGGTGGTGTTAAACCAGAATGACTTGTGTTCCTTGAGCTTCAATCGCTTTGACAACGTCAGGGTTGGCATCTTTGCCGGTTATAACGATATCAATCTTGCTCGCGGGGCAGAAAACCATCCCTGTTCTTTGACCCACTTTTGAACTATCCACTACCACGACTAACTTATCGATTTGCTCAAGCATTTGCTGCTCTGCTACAGCGGTAAGCATGTCTGCTTTATAAAGCCCTGCTTCCGTTAAGCCTTTGCCTGAGGTAAACATCCAGTTACCCGCGTACCCACCCAACGAATCAGGAGCAGGGTTAAGAAAGATGTTTTGCGCTTTATTGTATTGGCCACCAATAATGATCACATCGTCATGATCCTCATTGATTAGATAGCTCGCCAATGGAAAGTAGTTGGTGACAATCTGTACATCTTGACCACACAGTTTTTGGCCCAGTAAAAATGCGGTTGAACCACAGTTGATGACCACGCTATCTCCCGAGTCGCACAACTCAGCGGCACGTAAGGCTATAAGAGACTTCTCTTCATAGTGCTCAGTACTGTTGATGTTTAGTGGTGACCACTTTTTCTTTTGGCTCTCAATACGCTCAGCACCGTTACGAACTTTACGTAATTTGCCCAACTCATCGAGCTTTGAAATGTCGCGACGAGCTGTCGCAGGAGAAACATTAAAGCTGTTGATGATATGCGAGACGTTGATCGTCCGATTTTCTTCTAATAACGACAAGATACCGTCGTGTCTTTGTACTTCGTTCATTCTTATCACCTTTTCAAGTGTTGTGATTACTTGGTGATTGATTGTGATTTGTTTTGATTCTAATAATCATCAGTTTGATTGTCAAATAACCATGAAACAAAAATATGTTATAAATCACAAATAATTATAAGTGACTGATTTTTATGTATTTAGTGGTTTTTGGTGTGATCGGTGACCCAAAAACAGCCATTGAATGAGGGCAAAATTGATAAAAATCAAAATAATCACAAATGAGCATTGAATGATTACTTTTGATTGTTAAAGTTTAATTCGTGAGCAAAAGAGAGCGTATTTCACACATTAAGTTGAAAACGTTCTGTCCTACGAACCAAATAAAATTACAAATACTATTAGGGGTAAAGATATGGAGTTCTTATACGACATCTTCTATATATTTTACAGCCAAGTAATGACCAAAGCCCCCTTGCTGCTTGGTCTCGTTACTTTTATTGGCTATTGGCTGCTGAGACGCGATCCTACGACGATAATCAAAGGCTCAATCAAAACGATTGTTGGCTTTATGCTAGTCCAAGTTGGTGCGGGCACATTGGTTAAGGGGTTTAAACCCGTCATTGAAAAGTTGTCGGAATATCATGGATTGACGGGATCCGTTATTGACCCATATACAACCATGATGGCGACGATGGAAAACATGGGAGATATGTATTCCTGGGTTGGCTATGCAGTACTGCTAGCGTTAGGCATTAACATTCTCCTCGTCCTTTTCCGCCGCTTCACTGGCATTCGCACCATTATGCTGACTGGGCATATCATGTTCCAACAGGCAGGTTTGGTTGCTGTTTTCTACTTCATCCTTGGCGCTTCAATGTGGGAGACCATCCTATATTCAGCCGTGTTAATGGCGCTGTATTGGGGTATCTCTTCCAATATCATGTTCAAGCCTACTGAGGAAGTAACGGGTGGTGCTGGTTTCTCTATTGGTCACCAACAGCAGGTTGCTTCTTGGATCGCGACTAAGGTTGCACCAAAACTTGGCGATAAGAACGATAGTGTAGACCATATCGAACTGCCTAAATGGCTGCATATCTTCCATGACAGTATCGCTGCAACAGCGATCGTTATGACCGTGTTCTTTGGCATTATCTTGCTGTCGTTTGGCCTAGATAACCTACAAACAATGGCGGGTAAAACGCACTGGACAATCTACATCCTAGAAACAGGCTTAAAGTTTGCTGTAGCGATTCAAGTTATCGTTGCTGGTGTTCGTATGTTCGTTGCTGAACTGTCAGAAGCGTTTAAGGGTATTTCTGAACGCGTGATTCCAAATGCAGTATTGGCTATCGACTGTGCTGCGATCTACGCGTTTTCTCCTAACGCTATGGTATTTGGCTTCATGTGGGGTGCTATTGGCCAATTCCTTGCTGTTGGCGCGCTGCTGCTTGCTGACTCTCCAATCATGATCATTCCAGGTTTCATTCCAATGTTCTTCTCGAACGCAACAATTGGTGTCTTCGCTAACCACTTTGGTGGCTGGAAAGCGGTTATGAAGATCTGTTTCGTGATGGGCATTATCGAAGTGGTTGGCTCTGCTTGGGCTATTCAGCTGATTAGTAATCATGGTGTGGAGTTCAGTGGTTGGATGGGTATGGCTGACTGGGCTCTAGTGTTCCCACCTATCTTTGCCGGTATCTCAATGTCAAAAGCCTTCTTCTGGGTATTAGTCGCACTGTCACTGGTATACATGTTCTTTGCGTCCAAACAGCTTCGAGCAGAAGAAGATGCGCAAGGCGTTGTTTCTGTTACAGAAGAGCCTGAAGTGATTGAAGCGGTAGAGCAAGCAATCAAAGCGAGCGACGGTGTTCGCCCAGTAAGCATCTTAGCGGTATGTGGTAATGGGCAAGGCTCTTCAATGATGATGAAGATGAAGATTGGCAAATACCTAGAGAAAAAAGGTATCCCTCATGTCATGGACTCATGTGCGGTATCTGACTACAAGTCTAAGCTTGCGTCGACTGACATCATCGTCTCATCGAAACACTTATCTGCTGAAATGGAGCCAGGCGAAGGCAAGTTTGTCTTGGGTGTACAGAACATGCTCAATCCGAACTCTTTTGGTGATGAGTTATTAGAAATCATCGATAAGAACTTCGCTGGAGCAAAGTAACCTCTATACCAAACAACCAATAACAATAACTAAGTGCCAGTTATTGCTGGCACTTCACTGGAGATAGAACAATGGGTTTTAAGCAATCACTGATCGACAACAACTCAATCAAACTACAAGCTTCTGCTTCTAATTGGCGTGAAGCTATCACCATTGGTACAGACATGCTGACCGCATCTGGTGCGATTTTGCCAAGCTACCATGAGGCGATCATCAACAGTGTAGAGAAATTAGGCCCTTACATCTGCATTGCACCTAACTTGGCACTGCCTCACGCTCGTCCAGAAGATGGCGTAATTCGAACGGCTTTTGCGCTCGTTACTCTCGAAGAGCCTGTGTTCTTTGAAGGTGAAGATGAGCCCGTTGATGTACTGATTACGTTAGCTGGAAGCTCGTCTGATGAGCATATGGAAGGCTTAATGGAAGTGACCACGGTACTTGATGACGAAGATAGTGAAACGGGCGTTGATCTTAACAAGTTGCGTCGTTGCAGAACTAAAACTGATGTGTTTGACGTTATTGATGAAGCGCTAGCGGAAACGGCGTAAGGAGAAACTATGTATAGCGCACTAAAACAACGTGTCTTCGAAGCCAATCTCAAGCTGCCAAAATACGGCTTAGTGACATTCACCTGGGGAAATGTTTCGGAAATCGATCGCGAACTTGGTGTATTGGCAATCAAACCTTCCGGTGTTGAGTACGATGCCATGACCGCAGACGACATGGTTATCGTGGATTTAGAAGGCCAAATTATTGAAGGGAAACTAAATCCTTCGAGTGATACAGCGACGCATATTGAAATCTATAAAGCGTTTCCAGAGGTTGGTGGCGTAGTGCACACTCACTCACGTAGTGCCACTATCTGGGCGCAGGCTGGGATTGATATTCCCGCACTCGGTACGACTCATGCTGACTACTTTTACGGAGATATACCCTGCACCCGTAAGTTGTCTAACGATGAAATTTCAGGGGCTTATGAGAAAAATACTGGGCTCGTTATCATTGAAGAGTTCAAGCAACGCGGCATTAAGCCTATGGCAGTTCCTAGTGTGATTGTGGCAGGGCATGCGCCATTTTCTTGGGGCAAGAACGCGAATGATGCGGTTCACAATGCCGTAGTACTGGAAGAGATTTCGGCAATGGCATTGGCAACTCGCTCGCTGAATAGTGGCATTAAAATTCAGCCAGAGCTCTCTGACAAACACTACCTGCGTAAACACGGTGAAAATGCATACTACGGCCAGCGTTAATCTTTGTTGGAGGAAGAGCCCATGTACAAGGTATTAGCATTAGATTTAGATGGAACAGTGCTGACAGATGAACACACGATCCATCCTGAAGTTAAACGCGCGATTAAAGAAGCCAAGCAACATTGCAAAGTCGTCGTGGTAACAGGGCGTCATCATACTGCTGCTAGGCCTTATTACTACGAGCTTGAACTAGACACTCCAATCATCTGCTGTAACGGCACGTACGTCTATGACTATGCCAATGAGAAGGTTCTTAAGCAGAACTCGATTGATAAGGAAGATGCGCAGATATTTATTGAGTTGGCGCGTGAGTTTCAAGTCAAGATGGTGATGTATATTTCTGACGCCATGACTTACTCCAACTACAACCCGATAACTTACATGCAAGCTTTGGAAAGCTGGGCTAAAACTGCACCAAAAGCCCACCGTCCGAAGATATACAAGGTTGACTCATTCAGTGAAACAGCAAAACAGACAGAGCATGTATGGAAGTTTGTTGTTGAGGGGTGCCCAAGCTCTGTGGAGAGATTGTTGGAACACCCTTGGGTTGAGCGACAGTTCAACGGCGAGCGCTCTTGGTCAAACCGAATTGACTTTGCCGCAAAAGGAAACAGCAAGGGCCTCCGTCTTGCTGAATATGTCTCTGAACTTGGTTACCACGCAAATCATGTGATCGCGGTTGGCGACAATCACAATGATATCTCAATGCTTCAATACGCCAATTTAGGTGTCGCAATGCGCAATGCCGACGACACCGTAAAGTCACACGCCAAACTCGTGTGCTCGACAGATAACAATCAAGATGGCTTGGCCCGTCTAATACGTGAAAAAATTAAAGGATAACGAAGATGACAAAACCAATGATTCAAATCGCCCTAGACCAAACTAATTTACCTGCAGCCATTGAAGTTGCGAACAATGTTGAAAGCTTTGTTGATGTGATTGAAGTGGGCACTATCCTCGCATTTGCTGAGGGCATGAATGCGGTTTCGACTCTGCGTGCTAATCACCCTGATCATATTTTAGTGTGCGATATGAAAACGACAGACGGCGGAGCCATTCTAGCCAAAATGGCCTTCGAGGCGGGAGCTGATTGGATTACTGTTTCCGCTGCCGCACATATTGCAACTATAGAAGCGTGCAAGAAAGTCGCGGATCAGCACAAGGGCGAAATTCAGATTGAGATCTACGGTAACTGGACAATGGCAGACGCTCAAGCTTGGGTTGATTTAGGTGTCTCACAAGCTATTTATCACCGCTCTCGTGACGCAGAGTTGGCAGGAGTTGGCTGGACCGAACAAGATTTGGAAAAAATGCGTGCCTTGTCTGAACTTGGTCTAGAGTTATCTATCACTGGCGGTATCGTGCCTGAAGATCTTTACCTATTTGAGGGTATCAAGGCCAAAACTTTTATTGCGGGTCGAGCTCTAGCGGGTGAGCAGGGTAAGCAAACCGCTGAAGCACTTCGTGCTCAAATTGACCGCTTCTGGAACTAGGAGTCGTCTATGTATCAAAATCTTCAACGCCACCGAGTCGGTTTGTATGAAAAGGCCCTACCTAACGAGCTAAGTTGGGAAGAAAAGCTTAAAACGACCAAAGAGCTAGGATTCGATTTTTTAGAGATTTCTGTGGATGAATCTGACGAACGTCGCAGCCGCTTAGATTGGGATGATGAAACCATTTATGCTCTGCGTCACCAGTGCGAACGTTATGGGGTTCCTCTTCAATCGATGTGTTTAAGCGCTCATCGCAAATACCCGTTCGGCTCAGCTGATCCTGAAACTCGCGAGCAAGCCTCACTGCATATGGAGAAAGCGATCTCATTGGCATACAAACTAGGCGTGCGTACGATTCAGCTAGCAGGCTATGATGTCTATTATGAGCCAGCCAATCAAGCGACTCACCAGCGGTTTATTCAAGGAATGAAGCGGTCAGCGAAGCTAGCTGAAAGAGCCGGTGTCATGCTTGCTGTCGAGATCATGGATACCGACTACCTGAATTCATTAAGTAAATTTGAGGTATTAAGCCGAGAGGTCGACTCTCCTTATTTTACGGCTTACCCTGACGTTGGTAACATCTCTGGTTGGAACTACGATATCGTAACTGAGCTGAAATTGAGTAAACCACATATCACTCAAATTCACCTTAAGGACACCTATCGAGTGACTTCAGATTATAAAGGGCAATTTCGCGATTTGGTTATCGGCGAAGGCGAGGTCGATTTCAACTCGATATTCGATACCCTCAAGAAGACAGAATGCGTCGTCCCTTTGGTCATTGAAATGTGGGCTCAGGATGATAATTGGAAACAGAATATTCTCACTGCTCAGCGTCGGCTAAATCAAGCTTGTGATCATGCTGATTTGCCAAAGCTATTTGCAGCTTAGCATTGAATAAAGGTGCCTAGCACAAGGGCATCATGCTCCGGCGCTCAGTCAGAGCGCCCTTCATCCCCTTTATGGGATAGTGCAGTGCAAGCCCCCCGTATTGCGCTGCACATTTTCAATCGAATGCATAAGATTTGACTTCAAGTCTGAGTTGGAGCACAGTTGCGCTGACTTTCCTATCTATAAGCTGCATACAAGAATGAAACTGCTTCACTTACAACTGTTTTGGTACGAAAAACACCACACTCTACTGGAGATGGAAGATCTACCAAGCTTAACTCCTACCCAAGAACAAGAGCTAAAAGAGTGGGTGAAACAGCGCCGAAAAATTCTAAGTTATGAAGTCCACCAACAGACATGGGTAAAAGTAAATGTTGATGGCTTTGCCTCACAGATTAGGCTCAACCCAAACGGTACTTTGTCAGAGAAAGATCTCTTCAGTGACAAATCGCTTCAGGGCTTGTGGAAAGTGATGGAAGGCTTCTTGTTTATAAAAGTCATCAGTGGTGAGTTTATTGTTGAGTATCAAATTGTTGGCAGTAACCTAGAAAACATTCACTGCGGAATCGAATACATCAATGGTAAAGTTAGCACTTACAGTAAGTTTATCGTGACGAAATAGGACAACTTTGGGCGTAGCTTTTAGACCATGCCCAAAGTGCCACTGTTTTCAATCCTTTTGGGCACTCAGTTGCCAATAGCTTAATAGTGACAATAGAGCGAAGAAGGCTGGATCGCTCCAACCGAAGCCGACAAAGATCCCAGTCAATCCCGCATAGCCAGTTATTACGACACCGAGAAGATTGGTGACAAGCAGCGCTTTGAGTAGCTGTTGCATTGTCTCTTTGTGCTCTATTGTTCTTAGAAATAGGCTTACTGCCGCTACGCCTCCGAGAAAGATACTTGTGTGTTGTGACAGGAAGTAAGCGTATTTATCGTTAATCTCAACGCCATACATTGGCCACATCATGGTTGGCAGAAAAAGCAGTGCGAATGCAAACACAGTGTAGATGCTGCCGTGTATGGTTAAAAACAGTCTGTTCGTCATAGCGGTTCCTTACAGACCAACTGGCCCACGATTGATTTCAGTCAGTGGCTGATTGATGTCAAAAATAACGCCACGTACTTCTGCTACTCCCATTTGTTTGAGTCTAGCAGCATGCATGCCTAGGTAATTTTGTGCGCTGACCTCATCTTGGAATAGATAGATACCACCACCTAGCTTCTCAGATTCGTTTTCTGTCCAGATTTTCCAGATCATGCCGGGCTCTTGATTAATTGACTCCGCTAGACCAACCAATGCTTTAGACATCTCTGCGCCCATAGGGCCATGATATTCAAAATCGACTTGTAGTAGTTTCATTTTAGTTTCTCCGATTGCTGTCTATTGTGAACGCGTGTTGCTGTTCGATGGAGATATTGTTGTCTATATAAATTGAACAGAAAAGTTCATAATATTGTGTATAAATGTCTAAAAAATTGACAGGTTATGTGATGAGACTGAAAAGTACCCTTGAGCAATGGGTTACGCTGAAAGAAGTGGATCGGGCGGGCAGTATTCAAGCCGCGGCTTCGGCTTTAAACAAAAGCCATACAACCTTGATTTACTCGATCAAAAAGCTTGAAGATCAACTGGGCGTTAAGCTGGTGGAGGTTAAGGGAAGACGTGCCACAGTCACAGAGCATGGTCGTTCACTGCTTAGAAGAGCGAGCAGTATGCTTGAACAGGCAAGAGAGTTGGAAGACTTAAGCCAACAAATCTCAGCGGGTGTCGAGTCAGAGATTACAGTCGCGATGGATCACCTTTGCGACCCGAGCCTGCTCTATCAACCGATGGCAGAGTATCTTAGTCGAAACAGTATTACCTCGATTCAAGTAGTAGAGACATCTTTATCTAAAACGGCCGAAATGGTGACCAGTGAGCAAGCGGATATTGCGATTATTACCTTGCCGGTGACCAACTACCCTGCTCAAGCTTTTTCGATGACGAGTATGTTGCCCGTTGTCTCAAGCAAACACTCACTCGCAAGTCAGAGTCAGGTTTGTATGGCAGATTTTGCCACTCATTGCCAAGTTGTCATTCGCGATCTGGGGGCAACTCAATTTGAGAACAAAGAGCAAAATGTCGGTTGGTTAAAAGCGAATCAGCGGATAACCGTCGACAATTTTGACCATGCATTTCGAGCGGTGGAACAAGGTGTCGGTTTTTGCCGCTTGCCAGAGCACATCATCAAGCTAAGAAACACAGGCCAGATTAAGGTGCTTAAAGTCGAGCACAATGAAAGGTATCAAGTCCCGCTGCATATTACGCTTCCTAAGGGAGCCAAAACTGGCCCAGCCGCCAAATGTTTCTACGAATTGTTATTATCAAAAGCGGCTAAAGGCTAATCGTAACCCTTGAAAACATAACAGTGAGTAATTACTTACAACCATTTGTTTACGTCGGTATGACGCAAAAAGTGACCTACCACACGCTGCGTTAAGTTAGTGATTTAATCTTTTTATAAGCTGACATTGGTATGCGATATTTCGATGGTAATTTTAAGATTGACTGGTAAGTGATATGAGAAGCGAAAAAGAGAAAATGCTCGCTGGTGAGCCATATGATGCGTGGGACAAAGAGCTATACAACGAACGAATTTCATGTCGTAAAGTTCTGCAAAAGCTCAACAATAGTATTCCAGATACCGAAGAGTGGCGCAGCGCGATTGATACTCTGATCCCTGATTCTAAAGACGCTTACCTAGAACCTCCATTTCGTTGTGACTATGGTTCGAATATAAAACTCGGCAAAAACTTTTACGCTAATTTCAACTGTGTGGTGTTGGATGTGGCTGAAGTTCATATCGGTGATAACGTCCTCTTTGCTCCTAACGTACAAATCTACACGGCAGGTCACCCTCTCGACGTGAAAGGTCGTGTTGAAGAAGGCGTCGAGTTTGGTACACCGATTACTATTGGCGACAACGTTTGGCTTGGCGGTGGTGTGATTGTCTGCCCTGGCGTCACCATCGGTGAAAACAGCGTGGTTGGAGCGGGTAGTGTCGTCACCAAAGACATTCCGGCTAATGTTGTCGCTGCGGGTAGCCCATGTCGAGTGATTAAACCTATCGAACAATCCTGAGTATTGATGCCTGAAAACCTTCCCCAATAAAAATCTAAAAAAAGTTCTTTACCTCAACCTTGGTTGAGGTTTTAGCATGCTTCTTGTTGACTAGGAATTGATAAGGAGAAAGCAATGATTCAACTAGAGCATGTGAATTTAGTGGTTAAGGACATCCCTGAAATGTTGAAGTTCTACCAAGCGGCATTCCCACATTGGTCGGTGCGAGATGAAGGACAGGGAGAGTGGAGTGGTAAGCCGAGAAACTGGCTACATTTCGGCGATGAGTACCAATATATTGCAATGAGTGACCACGGTGAAGGAAACAATCGAGAACTGGCAGGCCATCAGGTAGGACTAGCCCACTTTGCCTATGTCACCAATAACATTGATACGGTGATCGGCCGATTGGTTGAAGCGGGTTATCCTATCGCTAAGCCGGGCGCCGATGAACCTTACCGTAAAAATGTTTACTTCGTTGATCCTGCAGGATTTGAGATTGAGTTTGTTGAATACCTAACCGACGATCCAAAACTGCGTAATTTATCGAGTTAAAGCGCTAGAGCGCAGAAAGCAATTGAGCCTTTCTGCGCGTCAGTGATGTTATTACAGAGGAGTAAATTCGAACTTGTCGCCTTTATCGGCAACATGGTACCCAAGTGCTGTGATTTGTTCTCGGATCTTATCGGCATCCGCAAAGCGCATTTGTTGCTTCAGTACCAGCCTCTCTTCGGCAAGCTTTATGACCTCGTCGGGTACTACAACCTCTTCAATATGGTCAATATTCAGGCCGAATATCTTATCGAAAAACAACACAGTAGCTTTTATATCTTGGCTAGGGTAAGCGCTGTCTAATACATCCCATAACAAAGCGAGAGCCTTTGGCATATTTAGATCTTGATTGATGAGCTGGATAAAACGCAGCTTATATTCCTCTATCAACTGCCCGTTATCTGCTAGCTTAGCCACCTTGTTTCTCAGTCGTTTTAGTGCTGTTTGCGCTCCTTGTAAACTCTCCCAAGTAAAGCTTAGATGACTTCTATAGTGACTCGTTAATGTAAGGTAGCGATAGGCTAAGGGCTCAAATCCGCGCTCGAGTAATGCTTCTAGGCGCAAAGAAGTGCCAGATTTAGAAATTTTCTCTTTGTTAAGTTGTAGAAAAAAACCGTGAAGCCAATAGTTTGCTTGTATGCGTCCGTTTTTTGCTTGGCACTGCGCGATCTCGTTAGTGTGATGGATAGGAATATGATCCTCGCCGCCGACATGAATGTCGAATTGCTCTCCTAGGTATTTTTCCGCCATTGCGGAACACTCGATGTGCCAGCCAGGAAATCCAACACCCCAAGGGCTAGGCCATTCCATTTGCCTTGCCTGCTCGCCAGAAAGTTTCCACAATGCGAAGTCTGTCGCCAGTTTTTTATCAGCCATGTTGACCCTAATTCCGGCCTCTAAACCTGATGTATCCAAACGTGCGAGTCGACCATATTCAGTTAATTTACTGGTGTCAAAATAGACTCCATCACGGGTCTGGTAGGTGAAGCCTTTCTCTTCAAGTTCAGTGATGAAGTCTATTTGCTCTTGGATATGCTCTGTTGCTCGGCAGATGGTGGTTGGGGTCAAGATATTGAGCTGCTTTAAGTCCGTTAGGAAAGCTTGCTCAAAATATTTCGCTATTTCCCAGGCAGACTTATTTTGTTTTCTCGCGCCTTTCTCCATTTTGTCTTCACCAGTGTCGGCATCTGAAGTCAGGTGGCCAACGTCTGTGATGTTCATAACGTGATTGACTTGATACCCATTGAGTGACAACACGCGTCTTAAGGTATCGACAAAAAGGTAGGTACGTAAGTTACCCGCGTGAGCGTAGTCATATACGGTTGGACCACAAGCATAAAGGCCTACGGTATTGCTATCAATGGACTTAAATGGTCTTTGTTCACGAGCCATAGTGTCAAATAACGAAAGGGTCGCTGAGGTCATAGATTGTTCCTTCAAATACAAAAAGGCCGCGGATGAGAACATCAGCGGCCTGTGATTAGGTATAGATTTTTGCTAACTAATAGCTACACGAAAGCCGCCGTATATCGAAGCGATTACAGCAGCAACAAACTGGAGAGGTGTAGCTAAACAAATATGTCATGCTTTTACCCTAAAGAAGAGGTGTGATAAATGCAACCTTTGGATTCACATGGTTTCGAATTGGTTAGGTTGTTACAATTACAGGCTAAGCAACTTTGAAGCATCATTGAATTGGTGTTGGAATTTGATCATGGCCCGTCCTAAGAAACATCGTCACATTTGCACTCATGCAGCTCATGCTTTTTACAAACCCAATGGTGTGACTATGGATGAGTTGCAGATTGTTGAGCTGTTGCCGGATGAATTAGAAGCACTGAAACTTGCCGATCAAGAAGGACTGAATCAGATTGATGCCGCTGTGCAAATGCAGGTGTCGCGCCAAACGTTTGGAAACATCATCAAACGCGCTAGGCAAAAGGTTGCTAGGAGTATCATCCAAGGTCATGCCCTAAAACTTCAATAGGCTTGAGCTACTCAGGCTCTTTGATTTGATAAAGCGAGCGCTTTGTCCCTTCACACGCATCTTTGCAGTCGCACTCCCTAGTGATGTTTAGTTTCGATAAACCACCGCAACTGCCTTGAATTGGCCGGCGAGAGAACATCACCCCGATCGCCATTAAGGCTATAAAGCTAACAAAAATAAGTACTGTAAGTAGTAACGTCATCGTCTAATCCTCCGGATTGAGCGCCAGTTTGGTTGCGACGGTGCCAAAGCGAGAGTAGCGTTGTTTTTGCCACAAGCTTTTTTCTTTGGTGATATTCGACCGTAATCCAAACTCTCTACTGCAATCAGCTCGGCAAAATTGATGTTGTGCACATCTTGCTTCGCTTTTGTGGCTAACACTTTAACTTTAGATTGAAACAGCCCTTTGAGCATATTTTGGCCGATGTTTCTCACTACCACTACGTCTACTTTGTAACCAGCGATAACCTGTTGCCACTTTTTCTTGGCACTACAACAAGATTCATCCTTAGAGATAGAGAGGTACTGTGTTTGCCGCGTGATGGAATCAATGATGGCGATTTGCTGGCAGCGAGAGAAGTGATTACTTACCACGTTGTTAATACAAGGAATTGCGTAGATCATGCTGGCTCCAAAATTCGTTGAAATTTAGAGCACTATAACGACTTATTATTAGCATATGCCAATAATAAAGTTGGTTTCTTAGTTATCGTATTTCGAGAACAACTAATGTTTACATACAGTTTCGGTAAACAAGAACCGCTTTTCAGTGGGTTCATATTATTGATTAAATAGAAAATGAATGTCTTCTATGTTTCTGCTGTGAGTTCGTCGGAAATCGATTTTGGGGTAGCTATTGTTTACCTTCAGATAACAGTACTTTGCGTAGTAGATTGGCAAGTTGATCTTGTTCATCTGGGTTTAGAGCGCTAAGCATATTGTTCATATTGTCGACGTGATCGTTCAGGGCGTTATCGACAAGTTCAATGCCTTTATTGGTTAGAATCACCTTACAGCTGCGTCTGTCATGTTCACTGAAAACTCTCTCCACAAGTTCTTGCTTAACCAAATGTTCTATCCGAGTGCTCACTGCCCCAGAAGACAGCATAAGAGTTTTATATAACTCTGTTGGGGTAATGCCATGGGCATCGCTACGGCGCATTGTTGCTAAGATGTCGAACTCAATGCTGCTTAGTCCATGTTGCTTAAACACGCTGTCCATCTTCGACTTCCACAGATTGCTTGTGCGACGCAAGCGGCCAACAACTCCCATCGGCGAGCAGTTTAAATCGGGTCTTGCTTGTTTCCATTGAGCCAAAATTAAATCGACACTATCTGATGGCATTTTTATCTCTCATCTAAATATCTTTTTAAAAAGATACTTGATCAAGAGTTAAGTTGCCATTACTTTATAAAAAGTATCTTTTGCAAAAGATACTTTTTATTGAGGTTATATGGAGAGACTCTAGTGAAGGATTTGCATCAGATTAAAACCATAGTGTTGACGGCATTCGCCCCTATCGTATGGGGAAGTACTTACATAGTGACGACAGAGTTACTGCCAGCGGAAAGCCCTTTGCTCGCTGCAACGATTAGAGCCCTACCGGCAGGTTTGTTGCTCGTATTGTTTGGTAAAACGCTACCCAGCTCAGTGTGGCTTGCTCGACTTGGGGTACTCGGATTTTTGAACATTGGGTTGTTCTTTTATTGCCTATTTTTTGCAGCGACCTACTTACCGGGTGGTATGGCCGCTATGGTGATGTCTATTCAACCTGTTGTCGTGATATTGCTGAGTTGGTGGTTACTCAGTGTAAAGGTGTCAGCAATACAGCTAATCGCCTCAGTAGTGGGCATCTTTGGAATCGCTTTACTGGTCCTAAATAGTACCGCGAAGTTAGATTTAGTCGGTCTCATTGTCGCGAATGTTGGAACATTAAGCATGGCGAGCGGGGTCGTTTTGACTAAAAAATGGGGCAGACCTATAGGTATGTCTGTGCTGAATTTTACGGGTTGGCAGCTCCTGTTTGGTGGATTAATGCTGCTCCCAGTTGCTATATGGTTTGAGGGGGTACCTCATCAACTAACGCTAATGAACGCTCTGGGTTACTTATACCTGAGTGTTATCGGAGCCGTAGTTGGGTATTTTCTGTGGTTTAGAGGCATTGATCAGCTGCCTACCACTACGGTCTCATTTCTCGGTTTTTTAAGCAGTGTCTCTGCTTGTATCTTGGGTTATATCGTTCTCGACCAGCATTTGTCGGTATTTCAGTTGCTTGGAGCATTACTGGTTTTAGTCTCTATTGTACTTGCAAGCCATCACTCTTCAGGAAAATCGACTCTATCTAATCAAACTCCAACCGTTCGATCACTAGAAGGAAACTAATATGAATCTTACTATCGTATCTGGCAGCCAGCGTGACAATTCGCAGAGCTTAAACGTCGCTCGCTATTTAGAATCATTATCTGAAAAGCACTTTGAAACTATCAATATCTTGGATTTACATCAGCTTAATTTGCTGCTCTGGAATGAAGGTGTTTGGCAGCAGTCCGAAGAGTGGCTGCAATGGCCTCCTATTGCAGAAATGTTAAGGCAATCTGATGCAGTGATTCTTATCTCGCCTGAGTGGCATGGAATGGCGACACCTGCAATTAAGAATTTCTTGCTGTTAACGACTGATGAAGAGCTAGCGCACAAGCCTGTATTGCTAGTGAGTGTTTCTGCCAGTGTGAATGGTGTTTATCCGATAAGTGAATTACGTATGACTGGCAGCAAAAACAACCATGCCTGTTTTTTGCCTGATCATCTGATGTTTCGCAATATCGACACGCTGATGACCCAAGCTCACCAATTACAAGATGATGAGATGCACCAACGTAGTCAATATACCTTGTCATTGCTTGCCCACTATGCTCAGGCGCTTGCTCCTATTCATCGCGATATGGTGACTATCGGAAAACCATTCCGTTACGGAATGTAGCTGTTTTACAGTGTAAAAGCTCAAGTAGGAAGGTTGCCTAATAATGGAATCTGTTTATCGCTTGATGTGTTTGACTTGGTCAACTTAGTAAAGATTCTAGAGTCCAATCAAAAAAGGGTATATACATAATCTTATGTTATTCAATCTGCTGAGTATTTAATGACTCTCAAACAAATCCTTCAAATCCGCAATGTTCGCTGCTTCTTAATGTTCCGAAGCAGCTACTTTGCGCGCTTTTACTATCCAGTCTTCACTTTACTCTACTTAGACTATGGTTTGACCCTTTCTCAGTTTGCCATGCTCAACGTAGTTTGGGCGGCAACCATTGTTCTAGCAGAAGTACCATCGGGTGCATTTGCCGATACTCTAGGGCGTAAAAAGCTGGTGGTGCTGTCCTCAATTGTCATGTTTATAGAAATCGCCATGATCGCCTTTGTTCCGACTGGCAACCCCACCTTAGTATTCATGGTATTTTTGGTAAACCGGGTCTTGAGCGGTTTGGCTATGGCATTAGCCAGTGGTGCCGATGAAGCACTGGCTTATGACACGCTTAAAGAGCAAGGCAAAGAAGATCTCTGGCCGCGAGTGTTGCAGATTCAGTTACGTATCGCTTCAAGTGTCGGCATAGTTGTGACCTTGGTGGGTGCTGCTATGTACGACGTTAACTTTATGACTCATGTTTATCATCTACTGGGGCTCTCAGCGCCAGAAACGACTCAGGATATAATGCGTATCCCTGTTTATGCGACCTTGTTTGTAGCTCTTATCGCCATGTACGCTGCATTTAGCATGAGGGAAGAGAAGACATCAATGCCAAGTGACAGCGGTAAGTTGGCAACGACGATGGCAAGTCTTAAGCTCACCCTGAACACGGGTAAGTGGGTGATCTCCACACCCTATGTTCTGTTTATTCTGCTTTATTACAGCCTGTTTGAGCACACTTCACGGATGTTTTTAACCATGAACAGCCAGTACTATCGAGCGATCGATATCCCCATCATCTACTTTGGGTTGATTGGCGCAGGGATAAGCTTGCTGCAAATTGTGTTAGCTGGGCAAAGTCGAAAGTTGGCGGAAAGCATCGCTCCGAGAAGGTTTATTGCCATCATGGGCATCGCGACGATGGCGACTTATTACTGGATTAGCTTAGGTTGGTCTATTTACGGGGTGATTCCGGCGTTGCTATTAATCTTCATCATCATGACGATGAATATCTTTATTAGCTACCACCTCAACAAAAACACCGAATCACACAACCGAGCCACAGTACTGAGCTTTAAAGGGCTAATGTTTAACCTCGGCTATGGGATGATTGGTATTTTGTACGCTTACTATTACAAATTGCTGTCTAAAAACTATAGCCAAGAGCAGATAGAGCAACACATCGACTTTATTGCGTCTCTTTCTTCATTCTTCTACTACTTTACGTTTTTGTTTGTTGCTATCAGTCTGTTTTTCTACGTGAAAGACAAGCAAAAGCCGATTTTCTAAGTCCTGTTAACCTGTTGGGCTAGCTTATTCTTAATGTTTGATTGTATTCAACATTCAATAAAGAGTGAGCTTGCTCTACGGTTCCTGTAACCCAGTTAGGAACATGGTTTGCGTCAATCAGTAGCGGCATGCGGTGATGATATTGAGTGCATTGCGGATTGGGTTTCGTGGTGAGTGTGACCACTTTTGAGTTGTTTTCGAGTGCGATAGCTGCCATGTACAGAGCGCCTTTGTTTGGCTGCTCAAATAGGTATTTCACCTTTCGCCCTTGTTCCTCACGCCACTCATACCAGCCACTGCATGGGACAATCACTCGACTGAACTGAAACGAACTGGCAAAGGTGGGTTTCTGCGTCACAGTTTCTGCTTGGGCGTTAATGATAACTCGCTTTGCCCAGTCAGGCTTAATGCCCCATGCGAGGTTGCGCTGCTGTAGTTTGCTACCATCACTGGCTAAACAAGCCACCTGTTCTGTCGGACGTAAATCATTGTTGCTATGAGTATGAAAATTTAAGCCAAGCTGTTCACAGACGATATTACACAAGGGATCGTCGATGACATTGAGTCTTCCGCACATTGCTTCCACCTTTCTCGAATGAGCCTAGTCAGTATAGCAATCACGCAGGAGCCGTTTTAAAAAGTAAAAAGCCGCGCTGAGTGGCGCGGCTATTTGAGCGATAATTTGTGCCTTTTAGCTTTGGCACTCAGCGGGCGCTGGTCTGTTTTGCCTTATGGCAAGTATCGCTTGAGGTAACAAAGACATCACAATCATGCCGATCATCAAGCTGTACTGGAATGGGGTGAAGGATTCACCGAGCAAGACGAGTCCAGACACGATCCCCGCGATCGGATTGGCAATACCCCCAAAGGTAAAGTCGACTACAGACATACGTTGCAATAGCCACACATACATGCCGTACCCTAGTGCCGTGTTAAGCCCGACAACCCATAACAAACCAGACAGATTGGTCATTGAGAAGTTGTTGAAAATCGCAGTGTACTTCGCCGGTTCCATTGCCCCTTGAACACCTGCGGCGATAGATAGGATCACGCCACCGAGGATGAGCTGCCAGGTTAAGACTGTCCACCAGTGCATACGATTGCCGAGTGATTTAGTGATCGAGCTGCCAACCACAATACACATGATCGCCGCGAGCATAGCCCCCAAACCAATCGGATTTAGGCTAATTGAACCTGGGTCAAACAGCATCCAAGCGAGTGCGATCAGGGTGGCACCACATACCGACTGAATCAAGCCTGGGCGATGTTTGTTGATCAGCCAGTTGTAGAGCATCGCAAATACAGGCACTGAGATCATACCGACACCAGAAATGGCAGAAGGCAACGTCAGCGCCATGACAAAGATTAGCCCGAAGAAGGTCGCAATATTGATCAATCCTAAGCTAAACAAAATCTGCCAGTCGCCTTTTTTCGGCAGGCTTGGCTTAAATGCCAACAACAGAAGTCCGGCTGGTAGTGCACGGATCGCACCCAGTAATAGGGGAGGCCAGTCTGCAAGTGTGTATTGCGTGACGGCATAAGTGGTTCCCCAAAAGAACGCCGGAATCATGGCAAGTAATATATTCATAATAACTATCTTTACGTTAAGATACTTTTGTGAGGAATGTACGCCTAAAAGCGCTGTTTGTAAAGTATCTTTATGTTAAGATATTCAAAACAGCATTTTGTTACTGGAGACAAATATTCATGGACGCTATTGATAGAGTAGTAGACCAGTGGGCTAAGGAAAAGCCAGAGCTAGAAACTGAACCTATGGCGATAATGGGTCGATTGATGCGCATTGCCAAGTATATGGAGACAGAAGTGGCTCAGCTACATAAGCGCTATGACTTGAAACTTGGGGAGTTCGACGTGTTGGCGACTTTGCGTCGTAGTGGTAAACCTTTTCGCTTAACCCCTTCAGAGCTGATTGATTCTATGATGCTGACATCTGGCGCGATGACGAACCGATTAGATAAGCTTGAGTCTAAAGGTTTGATCAGCCGCGAGCACAGCAAAGAAGACCGTCGTAGTGTGACGGTTGAGCTAAGCCAAGATGGTTTTGTGCTGATCGACAAAATTATTGAAGAGCACGCCGCAGTACAGGAAAAGCTGGTTAAAGGTATTAATGCTAATCAGAAGAAACAGATGAACACTATTTTGAAAGGCTGGCTGACTCAATACGAGTAATCTCTTCGAAAATACGAAATAGAAAAACGCCCTCATTTGCGTGTGCAACTGAGGGCGTTTTGTTTAGCTTTGTTAGTCAGTGCTAAGAGACGGCGTCATCACAATAAAGCTGGGCGTGGTCAATTCCCCCGAGTGCGCAGCTTTCATCGATATCAGATAAATCACCACTGACCCCGACCGCGCCAAGAATGTTTTTTTCGGCATCGCGAATGAGCAATCCGCCTGGAACGGGAACCATATTACCGTGTGCGAGAACATTAACAGCGGAGATAAATGCAGGTCGATTGTCGGCATCCTGAGCGAGCTTTCGCGAAGAACACCCGAGCGCTAGTGCGCCCCAAGCTTTAGCAATCGCGATATCTGGTCGCATCATGCTAGAACCGTCTTGGCGTTGTAGAGAGATGAGTTTCCCTCCACTGTCGAGAACGGCGACCGTGAGCGGTGCGCTTTTGCTCTTGGAACCTGCCTGAAAGGTACCGTCAATGACGGAGAGTGCTTGATCTAGAGTTAAACTTCCCATGTTATCTCCTGTTAATGTTCTACCGCCCTAGCTCGAATAGACGAACTAGGTTGGTATTACGCAGCCCCGTTAAGAAGCTGATAGCTTGGTAAGGTCAGGAAGGTGGCGAACTCTTTCGCTGTTGACAGCTCGAAGAAAAGGTCAGCGGTTTGTTCAAAGCGGCCAGCTGCGAATCGAGCATCGCCCACTTCCTGTTTGATAGTGTTGAGCTCTTGATACAGCCATTGGTGGAAAAGCTCTTTAGTAAAGGTTTGCCCATCATCAAGTTCGACTGAGTGATGAATCCATTGCCAGATATTAGCGCGCGAGATCTCTGCCGTTGCGGCATCTTCCATTAAGCCATAGATCGGCACACAACCAAGGCCTTGAATCCAAGCTTCGATGTAATAAAGCGCAATACGGATATTCTTGCGAACACCTGCTTCATCGCGTGTCCCTTCACACGGTTTTAGCAGCAGATCTGCGCCAATTTCATGTGTTGGGCTGACAAAATCGAGTTGGTTTGGCTTTCCGCCAAGATTCTTATCGAATACAGACATTGCCAAATCGACGAGCGCCGGGTGTGCAACCCAAGTTCCGTCGTGGCCATTGCGAGATTCACGTTCTTTATCCTCGATCACTTTGGCGGTCACTCGCTCCATCTCTGCAGGATCTTTGGCTGGGATGAAGGCTGACATACCGCCCATTGCTAAGGCGCCACGCTGATGGCAAGTACGTACTAACAGTTGGCTGTAGGCATTAAGGAATTCTTTATCCATCCCAACCACGTGTCGGTCTGGAAGAATGCGGTCGGTGTGGTTTTTGAGGGTCTTGATGTAACTGAAGATGTAATCCCAGCGGCCGCAGTTCATTGCGACGATATGGTCACGCATGGCGTAAAGCATTTCGTCCATTTGGAATACGGCAGGTAGCGTTTCAATCAGAACGGTCGCACGAATCGTGCCTCGCTCGACACCAAAGTAATCTTCAGTGAAAGAGAAAACGTCATCCCACCATTGTGATTCTTCCATGCTTTCTAGCTTAGGAATGTAGTAGTAAACCCCAAGTCCTTGCTCTGCTCGTGATAGGTAGTTGTGGTAGAAGTAGAGCGCGAAATCCATCAAGCAACCAGGAATGGGTTTATCGTCAAATTGGATCGATTGCTCCGGCAGGTGCAGGCCTCGCGGACGGGCAATCAGTAGGGCTGGGTTATCACTTAGCTGATAATGTTTGCTTTTTGCTTCATCGTGATAACTGATCGTGCGGGCATTGGCATCGCGCAAGTTGATCTGCCCTTGAACCATGTTCTCCCAAGTAGGGGAAGAGGCGTCTTCAAAACAACACATAAAGACCTTAGCACCTGAATTCAGTGCGTTGATCACCATTTTGCGATCAATCGGGCCGGTTATTTCTACTCGACGGTCTAACAGTTCAGGTGGCGGAGAGGCGACTTTCCAGCTCTTGTTGTCACGAATAGATTGTGTATCCGCTCGGAAATTCGGTAGTTCACCAGCATCAAAGCGCTTTTGTTGCTCTTCGCGAGCAGCGAGTAGCGCATCTCGACGTGGAGCAAACTTCTTAACTAGCTTGGTTAAGAATGAGAGCGCTTCTTTGTTAAGGATGGTTTGGTATTCAGGGTTGTCCATGTTACCGACTACGCGCAGACAGGCGGTTTCTTCTCTTTCTGCTACATCGTTCAGACTCATTGTTCGTCTCCTTTAAACAATATCGAATGATTTTGTGTACAAAAATCATGTTGCACGAATACTTATATTTCAATTCATGTAAACAATCAAAGGGTATTTAACATTTATTTTTCATTTGCTCTGTTGGGAAAATATTTTTATGTAAAGATATTTTATATAAAGTAATGATTTCTAGGGTTTTCGGGGTTAGTGTTCGCTTCGAGTAATGGCTCTATGTTGAAAAAATGTTGCATTTAGGGGTTGCCAAATTCTGAATATGATTCATAGTACACAAAGTATCTTTGAATTGTATACAATCGAAATGGAGGTTCGCATGGCAAAGATGAAGGCAATTGAGGCGGCGGTAGAAGTACTTAAGAAGGAAGGTGTAGACATTGCCTTCGGTGTTCCTGGCGCAGCGATTAACCCAATGTACGCGGCAATGAAAAAGCTCGGTGGTATTGATCACGTACTTGCTCGCCATGTGGAAGGTGCTTCGCATATGGCAGAAGGTTACACGCGTACCAATCAAGGTAACATCGGCGTGTGTATCGGCACATCGGGTCCAGCAGGCACAGATATGATCACCGGATTGTATTCTGCATCAGCGGACTCAATTCCAATCCTTTGTATTACAGGGCAAGCGCCACGAGCTCGCCTGCATAAAGAAGATTTCCAAGCAGTAGATATCGAATCTATTGCTAAACCCGTCACTAAGTGGGCGACAACCGTACTAGAGCCAGCACAGGTGCCACGTGCATTCCAGCAGGCGTTTCACCTAATGCGCTCAGGCAGACCAGGCCCGGTACTGATTGACTTACCGTTAGATGTTCAGCTGACGGAAATCGAGTTTGATATTGATACTTATGAACCGTTAGAGGCATACCAACCAAAAGCAACACGTGCTCAGGTAGAAAAAGCCATCGAAATGATGTGTGAGTCTGCTAACCCAGTGATCGTTTCTGGTGGTGGTGTTATTAATGCGGGAGCTGAAGCGTTGCTGCAACAGTTCGCTGAAATTACAGGTGTTCCTGTGATTCCAACTCTGATGGGGTGGGGTTCCATCGCAGACGACCATGAACTGATGGCAGGTATGGTTGGTCTGCAAACGGCGCATCGTTACGGCAACGCAACCTTGCTTGAATCCGACTTTGTGTTTGGTATCGGAAACCGATTTGCTAACCGCCACACCGGGTCTTTGGATGTGTATACCAAAGGGCGTAAGTTCGTTCACGTTGATATTGAGCCGACTCAAATTGGGCGTGTGTTCTGTCCGGATCTTGGCATTGTTTCTGATGCCAAAGCAGCACTTGAACTGCTGGTGGAAGTGGCGCGTGAATGGCGTGACGCAGGTAAATTACCAAACCGCAGCGCGTGGGTTGGCGAATGTCAGCAGCGTAAAGCGACGATGTTACGTAAAACTCACTATACCGACGCACCGATTAAACCAATGCGCGTTTATGAAGAGATGAACAAAGCGTTTGGTCGCGATACTTGTTATGTCAGCACGATTGGTCTTTCTCAAATTGCGGCAGCGCAGTTCCTACACGTGTATAAGCCACGTCATTGGATTAACTGTGGTCAAGCTGGCCCGCTAGGTTGGACGACACCTGCCGCACTTGGCGTACGTGCCGCGGATCCTAATCGCGATATCGTGGCTATCTCTGGTGACTACGACTTCCAATTCATGATTGAAGAGCTGGCCGTTGGCGCGCAGTTTAACCTGCCGTATATCCATGTTTTGGTAAACAACTCTTACCTTGGTCTGATTCGCCAAGCGCAGCGTCAGTTTGACATTGATTATTGTGTTCAGTTGGCGTTTGAGAACCAGAATGCACCAGAGCTCAACGGCTACGGTGTTGACCATGTGACGGTTGTTGAAGGCTTAGGTTGTAAAGCGATTCGAGTGACTGACCCAGAGCAGATGCAAGAGGCGTTTGCTCAAGCGAAAGAGTTAATGAATAAGCACAAGGTGCCTGTTGTGGTTGAAGTGATTCTAGAGCGCGTGACCAACATCGCGATGGGCGTCGAGATTGACTCAATCAATGAGTTCGAAGCCTTGGCAGAAAGCGCTGATGACGCACCAACGGCGTTAATCAATAACAGCTAACAGAATAAGGAAATCAAAATGGCAAAGTTTGCAGCAAATTTATCCATGTTGTTTACCGAACTGGACTTCGAAGATCGCTTTGAGGCCGCAGCAAAGGCGGGTTTTAGTGGCGTAGAGTATTTATTTCCTTACGCCTTAGAAGCCGCTCAAATCAAGGAGAAATTGGATGAAAACCAACTTACCCAAGTGCTGTTCAACCTTCCGGCCGGCGATTGGGAGGCGGGTGAGCGCGGTATCGCGGTGGACCCAAACCGAATTGAAGAGTTCCAAGCAGGCGTCGCCAAGGCCATTGAATACGCCAAAGTATTGGGTAATACCCAAATCAACTGCCTCGCAGGGATCGTTCCACAAGGGGTAAGCCAACATGATGCGCATGCAGCGTTTGTTATCAATCTACGTTATGCCGCGCAGGCTCTAAAAGAGGCTGGCATTCGCTTAGTGATTGAAGCCATCAATACTCGTGACATCCCGGGATTCTTCCTCAACACCACTGAGCAGGCGAAAGCGGTGATTAAAGAAGTGGGTAGTGACAACCTGTTCATTCAGTACGACATCTACCACATGCAGATCATGGAAGGAGACTTAGCGCCAACCATGAGTGCCAACATCGACCAAATTGCCCATGTGCAGTTAGCCGACAACCCAGGCAGACATGAGCCGGGTACTGGGGAGATTAACTACCCATTCGTCTTGAAACATCTTGATGAGCTTGGTTATCAAGGGTGGGTTGGCTGTGAATACAAGCCGAAAACCACCACCACTGAAGGCTTAGATTGGATCAACCTATACCGCTAAGTGCGGTCTGCGCCCGCTAAAGGGTGGGCTAACGTTACGGAGAACAGAATATGAAAATTGCATTTATTGGTACAGGTATTATGGGCCGCCCAATGGCAGCGAACTTGCAAAAAGCCGGTTACGACATTGTGCTATCTGATCACTTTAACCCAGCGCCAAAAGACTTGGTAGATGCAGGAGCTCAAGTTGTTAACTCTGCGCAAGCAGCCGCTGAAGCAGCAGACGTTATTATCCTTATGGTGCCGAATACACCACAAGTGGAAGATGTGCTATTTGGCGAGAAAGGTGTTGAAGCAGGCCTGAATGCGGGGGGTGCTGAAGGTAAGCTTGTGATCGACATGAGCTCAATCTCACCAATGGCAACCAAAGCGATTGCTGCGCGCATCAATGAAAGTGGTGCACAGTACCTAGACGCACCAGTGTCTGGCGGTGAAGTCGGTGCGGTTAACGCTACGCTAAGCATCATGGTAGGCGGCGCGCAAGAAGCGTTTGATAAAGCTCGCCCTCTGTTTGAGGTGATGGGCAAAAACATCACCCTAGTCGGTGAAAACGGTGCCGGTCAAACTTGTAAGGTCGCCAACCAGATTATTGTGGCACTTAACATTGAAGCGGTTTCTGAAGCGCTTGTGTTTGCTTCAAAAGCGGGCGCTGATCCAGCACGTGTGCGCCAAGCGCTGCTCGGTGGGTTTGCAAGCTCTAAGATCTTAGAAGTCCACGGCGAGCGTATGATTGAAGGCACGTTTGATCCTGGCTTCAGAATCTCGTTGCACCAGAAGGACTTAGATCTAGCGCTAACGGGTGCCAAAGAGCTAGAAGTTGCACTGCCTAATACGCAAAACGCACAAGAGTTGTTTGAAGAGTGTGCGGCTCAAGGCGGACAGGACTGGGACCACTCAGCGCTGATTAAAGCGATTGAGAAGCGCTCAGGACATTCGATTCGAGATTAGGGTCTACTGCCTCTAGTTTCCGTCTGGGATAGCAAGGATTCCTCTCCCTCGCTATCCCATACCAATCATGACAAGCAATTGGTGGTGATTGGTATCTATATATCAATCTTGCTGACTAGCCGTTGTGGGGGAAATCAGTCGGGTTGATATTACTTAAATCGCGTAGTTTTTCGTCTCCTTTTGTACGCGTTCCCGTTGTAAGGCAACAGGTAGAGGTTCGTTCGGGCCTCGTCTTAGCAGGCACCTCGCGTGCTTACATCGGGATTTTTTCTTGGTTACTCAGCTGCAGGCACTGTTGGCGCAATAAAAGCGCGGGGGAGTTGTGCTATGTTAGCCCTAGGAAGAGTAAGGCTTCGAGTACGAGTAAAGAGATGCAGTTAAATACGTTAATCGCGAGACAAATCGTTGAGCGCGCGACAAAAATTATCCAGTTTCCTGTCAATGTGATGGATGAGAACGGGATAATTATCGGCTCAAGCGATCCAGCGCGATTGCACCGAACCCATGAAGGCGCCTTATTGGCGATACATGACAACCGAACAGTTGAAATTAATCATACGGTTGCCAGTACTCTGATTGGTGTAAAAGAAGGGATTAACTTGCCTATTTTGCATCAAGATAGTGTGATTGGTGTAGTCGGTATTTCAGGGCAGCCTGAAGAGGTCAGACGCTATGGCGAACTGGTTAAGATGACCGCTGAACTCATCGTTGAGCAAGCTGATTTAATGGCTCAGATTCAGTGGAATAAACGTCATAGAGAAGAGCTACTGCTGCAGCTAATACAGGGTTCTACCTTAAATGAAACCCAGCTGCTATCGATAGCAGAACGATTAGATTTGGATTTAGCTCAGCCAAGGATCGCTGCCACAGTTAAGGTGATACCTAAGCAAGGTCAACCTTTGACGTTAGAGCAGTTGCAGAAGCTAGTGCACCTGTTGGAGTACCCAGAGCGAGACAACATTGTAGGTATTGTGTCTGTCTCTCAAAACGAAGTTGTCGTGCTCAAGCCAGTGACCTTAGTCGACAATACATGGAGCAAAGCTGAAGAGAAAAAGCGGGTTAAACGCCTGCTTAAGCGGATCGCTCAAGAGGCGGACTTTACGGTTAAAATCGCCATGGGAGAGTATTTTCCCGGCCTTACCGGGTTATCTCGCTCTTATGAAACGGCCAAGGCGACCCTAGCTTGTAGCGATGAAAGCAAAGATGCGATCTTATTTTATCAAGAGCACAAGCTGTCGGTTCTGATTGATAATTTGAAGCAAGATGAGTGGCGTCGCAATCAGATAAGTCACCCGATTGAAGTTTTGCAGCAACACGATAGTAAAGATGTTCTGGTTAAGACGTTAAAGGAATTTTTTGCTCAGGATTGCGATCTGGCTCAAACCTGTGCAGCTCTCCATATTCACCGCAATACACTGCGTTACCGAATAGAAAAGATTGAAGAAGTTACAGGTTTAAAAATCAATAAGTTAGACCATAAAGTTCAACTGTATTTAGCCCTAAAATGTGTGTGATTATTTGAAGGTTTTTGTCATTTTGCACAAAAACGTTCGTTTCAGATAATAATAAATCTGTCATTTTGCATAAAGAATTTATTTGTCTCTGCTCTTACTCTTCAGGCAGTTCACAAAATAATCGGAAATAACAACAAAATGATAGAAGTCACTACCCTTGGTGCGTTGACCGCTTTGGTCGTCGCCATTGCCCTTATTTTGAAAAAAGTGCCGCCTGCATACGGCATGATTATTGGTGCCTTAATTGGTGGTGTGGTCGGTGGTGTATCACTAACTGACACAGTTTCACTGATGATTGGTGGTGCGCAAGGTATCGTTACTGCGGTACTCCGTATTCTTGCCGCTGGTGTACTAGCGGGTGTCTTGATTGAGTCGGGTGCGGCAACTTCGATTGCCGAAACCATAGTGAAAAAAGTGGGTGAAACACGCGCGCTTCTTGCACTCGCTATCGCGACGATGATTTTGACTGCGGTTGGTGTGTTTGTCGATGTTGCTGTTATTACGGTCGCACCAATTGCACTCGCGATTGCACGCCGCGCTGATATCTCTAAGACCGCAATTTTGCTCGCCATGGTGGGCGGCGGTAAAGCGGGTAATGTGATGTCACCAAACCCGAACGCGATTGCAGCAGCCGATGCGTTTAATGTTCCACTAACATCGGTGATGGCGGCAGGTGTGATTCCTGGTTTGTGCGGCTTGGTATTAGCTTACTTCATCGCGAAAAAGCTTGTAAACAAAGGCTCTAAAGTGGATGCGTGTGAAGTGGTAGAAGTAGATCACTCGCGCCTACCCGCTTTTAAGGCAGCGATTGTTGCACCATTGGTTGCGATTGCACTGCTGTCACTGCGCCCGATAGCTGGTATTAACGTTGACCCATTAATTGCGCTTCCTTTAGGTGGCCTTATCGGCGCTGTAGTCATGGGACGCTTTGCAGATACCAACCACTTCGCTGTTGCAGGCCTTAGCCGTATGGCACCAGTCGCAGTAATGTTGCTTGGTACAGGTACATTGGCGGGCATTATTGCTAATTCTGGCCTTAAAGATGGATTGATTGATGTATTGACGGCATCTGGGTTGCCTTCATTCTTACTGGCACCAATTTCAGGTGCAATGATGGCACTGGCAACAGCGTCGACAACGGCGGGTACGGCAGTCGCTTCAAGTGTATTTAGCGGCACAATTTTAGAACTCGGAGTGCCAGCATTAGCAGGCGCTGCAATGATTCATTCGGGAGCGACAGTTCTTGATCACATGCCGCATGGCAGCTTCTTCCATGCAACGGGTGGTGCGGTGCACATGGATATTCGCGAACGTCTGAAGTTGATTCCATACGAGTCTGCGGTAGGTCTGATGATTGCCTTCGTCTCGACCATGATGTTCGGTGTGTTTGGTTTATTTGTTTAAGGAATGAAAATGAAGATTGTAATTGCTCCTGATTCGTACAAAGAAAGTTTAACTGCTATGGAAGTGGCGACTGCGATTGAAAACGGCTTTAAAAAAGTAATGCCAGACGCAGAGTTTGTTAAGTTGCCAATGGCTGATGGCGGTGAAGGTACCGTGCAGTCATTAGTTGATGCAACGGGTGGTCGCATTGTCACTGCAACAGTGACAGGACCGTTAGGTCAGCCTGTTGAAGGTTTCTATGGCTTGTTGGGCGATGGCTCTACAGCCGTGATTGAGATGGCCGCGGCATCGGGTTTACACCTTGTTGAACCAGCGAAGCGTAATCCACTGTTAACGACGACCTATGGGACTGGCGAACTGATTAAAGCAGCACTTGATGCTGGGGTGAAACATATCATTGTAGGCATTGGTGGCAGTGCGACCAATGATGGTGGTATTGGTATGGCCCAAGCGTTAGGGGCTCGCTTGCAAGACGAACAAGGCGCTGATCTAGCTTATGGGGGCGGAGCGCTTGAGAAGCTTGCTAGCATTGATTTGTCTGGTCTAGATAGCCGCCTAGCAGATGTTAAGTTAGAGGTGGCGTGTGATGTTGATAATCCACTGTGTGGCCCGAAAGGCGCATCTCATATCTTTGGCCCGCAAAAAGGCGCAACGCCTGAAATGGTAGAGCAGCTAGACAGTAACCTAGCTCACTACGCTGAGGTGATTCGCCAAACTAACGGTAAAGAAGTGATAGACCAAGCTGGCGCAGGTGCTGCGGGTGGCCTTGGAGCGGCTCTACTTGGTCTGTTTGATGCGAGCCTACGCCCAGGTATCAGCATTGTCATGGATGCAGTCAATCTGGCCGAAGTGGTTAAAGATGCGGATTTAGTGATTACTGGTGAAGGTCGTATCGATAGCCAAACCATTCATGGCAAAACACCAATCGGTGTCGCTCGCACTGCCAAACAGTACGACTTGCCTGTGATTGGTATTGCGGGAAGTATCGCGCAAGATTGCCACGTTGTGCATGAACACGGCATTGATGCCGTCTACAGCGTAGTGCTGGGAGCAACCGATCTGCCGACTGCGCTTAAAGAAGCGGCATTCAATGTCGAGATGACCTCACGTAACGTTGCCGCTGCACTGGCAATGACGCTAAAATAACTTCCCTTTACACTGTAAACGGCCGCTAGTTAGCGGCCGTTTTTGTATTTAATGAAGTTCGAGTTATAGAGGCAATTGGCACCTATATGAACTCTAACTAACTGCGTTACCCGCGTCGATCAAACTCATTATGAATAAGTACGATACATTGAGACGCAAACAGCATTTGAGGCCCAAGGCTTACCTTTTGTGTTCCTAAACGCTTAAGACTGTTCCAACTCTTTTTCGGCATTGGAATGTGGTCGGTTAGGATAAAACAAGCATTGCCATCAAACGGCTCGTCACGAATGTCCGTGCCCTTTTTATCAAGTAAGTAGAGCATATAGTCTTCTGCCAAGCGCTGAACCAGTTTTTCAAAGCTGATGGTTTCGACACTTAAGCCGCTTGCCACATTGCGCAGCTCTTCTTTTTTCATGCCGACAGAGTGCTCTAATGCCTTCGCAATTAAAGCGATTAACGCCGATTCATGAAAGCCACCAATGTTGGAAAGCTGAGAGGACTCAAAGCATAGAGTGCGCGAAAAGTCTGCGGTACTTTCGATGACCAGATAGACCTTCACGTCATCTCGATGAGATTGAGCAGTGAAAATCGCATTCATCAATACATGAGCAAGAATTTCGGAATGAGCGTCGCCACCGACTCCCTCAACGAAAACCTTATGGTCAGTCGAAGCTGCGCGGGCACGGATTACAAAGGCTTTATTCATAGATAACCATTAGAGCGAAAATTGCCCCTTATATTAACGATGTACAACGCCCTGTCTATTTGCAATTTGATTTATTTGCATCCAAGTGTTGGGTTGGTTGCTCTAGGCGCTCAAAAGTGACGACTCCAAAATACGAAACTCTTAAAACAACATCCCAACAAACAAGCCGATGAAAAATACACATAAAACATGCATTGCAGCGGGTGGTACTTTGTCCGTAATGGGTTGTTTTACTTCTGGGTTGACTAAATAGTCCTTACCATTCAATGTGTAAAGTGCATAGCCTAAAGGGTCCATAAAATCTCTCCTGCTTTCTCTGTCTCTGCTGGTTATTATTGTTGAATAAACAGGAAGTAATAATGATATGGTAGAAAATCAAAGTTCACCTTTTATCACTCAGATCCACTTGCAGCGATTGCAGCAGCTGAGTCGTTACTATTCGCTGAATATCGCAGCAACAACCGATGTCCAGACTTTAGCTGAGCAACTTAGCTGTTCTGAGCGTAATATTGCCAAGCTAATGAAAACCTTAGCGAGTATTGGTTGGATTTCGTGGAAGCCGGGTAGAGGTCGGGGTAACAAGTCAGAGATAACCTTGCTCGATAGTTTTGAGTCCGCATTGATGAGTGTTCTTGAGCAGCATTGTCACAAAGGGCATTTGAGTGAAGCGGCAAGGTACGCGGATCTGTTTGGTTATGAGGAGATGTTTCGTAAAAAGCTACCAAGTTGGCTGACACGGGCACAGGAAAGCTTAAAAAACCTGAACACCCTAGTGACCTTAGTTCCTTATTCTCTTCCTATTATGCATCCATTGTGGGCCTATAGATCCAGTTCACGACTGTACATTGAAGCCATGTTCGATACGTTACTTAAGTACGACAATGAAACAGGAGCGATGCGACCACATCTAGCACACCACTACGAGTTTAGAGAAAATGAGCTGTGGCTAAGGATTAGACCCGATGTCCATTTTCACAATGGTGAAAAGCTGACTGCTCAGCACGTCGCAAAATGTATCGAAGACCGAGTGAGTAAGCCGCACAACTACCAAATCCTCTATCGCCATATCCTGGAAGTGGTGGCCGAAGGGTTATGGGTGGTGATCAAGATGTCTCAGCGCCATGAGTCGATTCTACATCTACTGTCCGAGGCTCATGCTCCAATCTATTTAGACTGCGCAGAGCGGGAGATTCCTTACGGGACGGGGCCTTATGCACTTGAATCCAGCTCGGAACATCATTGGATATTGGCGAAGAATCCTAATTACTTCTCAGCCGGTGGTTTTATCGACCGGGCGGAGTTTTGGACGAGTGATGACGCAGATAGCAGTGTTCAAGGGCATATCGTACATCATCGATGCCCAGCCTCTCCAAGCGGAGGTGTTGACAAGATCTCATTGCAAACAGGCTGTGATGTGATCGAATTTAAACATCATCAATCAGAACTGTCGATGGACGAAAAAGCATGGATTTTTCACCAAGCGCGAGAGTTCTGTCGACAACAAGCCAGTGACTACATTCCTATTGCCAACTCCATCACTGGTTATCATCAAAACAAAGGTGTGTTTCTTTATCACCCGAATCAAAGTAAGCCTACTCGACCACTGAGAGTGTGTATTTCAGGTCAGACTGAGCCTAGGTTAAAACTGATTGAGCACCTTAGACAGCAAGGTGCTGAGATTGAGCTCTTCCCTCTAGAGCATTTGAAGCAGACATGGATTGATTTTGCCGTTGGAGGGTATGTTTTTCCTAACAACACTGTGTTTGGCTATTACAAATGGTTGCTCACTAGCTTGGCGTTCACTTCTTGCCTTTCAGCGGAGCAGCAGCAAGCGTTTCTCTCTATTGTTGATCAACTGATGTTGGCAAGTGATACCGAGCAAGACTTCCTCAATGAGCTTTATCGCTGTGAGGATTGGCTGATTCAGAATGGTGTGTTTGTGCCTTTGTGGCGCGACTCTGAGAGTTACGATGTCGCCAACTCTCTGCACGGTTTGGAGACAGACAGTGCAGGAATTTTATCGCTACAAAGACTCTGGTTTGATAGCTGAACTCTTGTTTGTTGATCGGAGCATTACTTTAAACTCCCAAATATGTAGATAACACTAATTGTATCGGTAAGCTATTTTTGACCTAGGGAAGGGTGAAAAAATATGATTTATCGAACGTTGGCTGATCTAGTCGTCATACTTCATCTGTTGTTTATTATCTTCGCCTTGCTTGGAGGCATGCTAGTGCTTTGGCGTCGGTATATGTTGTATGTCCATATTCCGGCGGCCTTATGGGCTGTAGCGATAAGTGTTAATGGCTGGATTTGTCCTTTGACACCACTAGAAAACAAACTCAGGTTTTCTGCAGGTGTTGAAGGTTATCCGGGGGGATTTGTTGAGCACTATGTCGTTCCCATAATTTATCCGCCTGGATTGAGTTCTGACATTCAGGTTTTTCTCGGTGTGGCGGCAGTGGGAATAAATATCGTGGTTTATGGACTTGTCTATTGGCGGCATAAGATCAAGCCTCGTGGGAGGCAAGAATGAAAAGCATGCTAATTACTGTAGTAGTGAGCTACTTGCTTATTGCGCTGACTATCTACTCCTTGCAACGTCGCCTTATGTATTTCCCTCAGCCCGTCAGCAATGTCTATGGCGAGATGAATACCAGCTTCGTTGTTGATGGTGTCCAACGGCCTGGTTGGGTGCTCAATGACGGTCAAGATAAGGCGCTAATCTATTATGGTGGCAACGCAGAAAGTATCGAGGCCAATATTCCTCTATTCACGTCAGTGGCCCCAAACTATACCATCTACTTAGTTCCTTACCGTGGCTACGGTAATGATTCAGGTGTACCGACGGAAAAGGCATTGTATAGCGATGCCATGCAGATTTTTCAGTCAGTGGAAAGCAAACACAATTCCATATCATTAATGGGTCGAAGTCTGGGATCTGGTATCGCGACACATATCGCTGCTCATAGACAGGTAGACAAGCTCATACTGGTGACGCCATTTGATAGTATCGAAAACGTCGTCAAAGATATCTATTGGATGTTCCCTGTTTCTTGGTTGCTCAAAGATAAATACAAATCTGCAGATAGGGTGAAAGACATTACGGCTAAAACCTATATCTTTATTGCAGAACAGGATCGAGTGATCACACGAGCAAGAACCGAGCAGTTAGTTTCTAAGTTTAGCGATCAACTGAGAGGCGTTATTGTCATACCTAGTGCCAACCACAACACGATTTCACAGTTTCCCTCATATGAGATGGAGCTCAATCGAGTTTTGAGGTAACCGCACTCACTAGCTACTGCCCAATGGTACCTGGCTTTCCTGAGTTGGTTGATCTTTAGGTGGGGCTGTCGTGTGTAAGTTTGCGTCAATCGTTTGATCTCCTTTTAGTCTCTCCCACAGTTGACCAATCTGCGCCAAGCTCCTTGCACTCGGGTAACGCTTAGTTGTATCGAGTAGTCGCCAGTCACCACTCTCATTCATATGAGCGAAGATAAATTCAAACGGCAGGTTATCTGACATCCCCAAGCGAAGGTCAGTGACAATCAAAGCGTCATTTTCAACTCGATAATTTACGTAGTTATGCGCAAAAGCTTGTAGTCCTTTTAATGTTTCGGATTTCTCTTTCATTGGCCATTGCCCTAATGGGCGTGACACAAAATTTATATGAGATTGCCCGTCTAATATCGAGGCTAAGCCTTCCCAATATTGTCCTTCATCCATGACAATGACTCGCCATAACAGCGTATTAAAAGGGGTTGGTGTAATCAGAACTTGTTGGCTAGGAAGGTTTTGCGACACCAAGTTATCTTCAACTCGAGCCGCAACGATCTGTTGGGAAGCATAGCCCCACCCCAAATAAAGCGTGGAGGTGAGTAGCATAGATAAACACCAGCTGCTACCTCTAGAGTTTGAGAACAGGCTTACACCAATTGCGACTAATAGAGGTACGGTGTAAACAGGGTCAATGATGAATACACTGTTGAGTGAAAAGTAACCTTGTATTGGCCATATAAGTTGCGTGCCATAAGTCGTCATTGCGTCTAGCAGAGCGTGGGTGACCAACACACTCGCGGTGAGTAAAAAGGTGCGGGAGAAATTCCAGAAAGCATCGGGTTTTAAGCGACAATACAGCCAAGAAACAATCCAAGAAAATGGCAACAAAACCAGCAAAGAGTGACTAAAACCGCGGTGTTTAATGGTGTTTTGCACTGCATCGCCATAATCTAATATGACATCGAGATCAGGTAAGGTACCTAGCGCGGCTCCGATTAACAGCACTTTTGCATTACACTTTTTGCCTGCAATGGCACCTGCTACTGTTGCACCTAAAGCTGCTTGAGTAATTGAATCCATTTATAATTATCTCTTCACTGGTCTCCCATCCCTTTTGGCTTATCTTTAAGAGCCAAGGTGACAGGGGTGAGTATCTACTCGTTTATTTTTATCTACTTACTTTGGCAGCTACTTAGATCAATTGCGATAAAAATCTAAAAAGAATCTTGGAGCAGTTCAAACTGACTATCCCAATTCTCTGATAGTGACTATTTTTCCCCGAATCTAATCACTTGTTAGGCTATGCGTATTCACTCGCCCTATACTGAGAAGCGTTAGGGAAGAATAAAAAGGAACAAGCCAATGAAACGAGCTTTCACTCTGACATTACTCGCGAGCTTATCAATGAGTACTCATACTTTTGCAGCAGACAGTGCGGATATGGTGTTAACTAACGCCAAGATTTATGGTCACCAAACGGCAGATTCGATAGCCATCGCCAACGGAAAAATTCTTTATATTGGCCAAAGCGCTGAATCAGATAAATTCACCAATCGTTATACCGAAGTGGTTGACTTAGAAGGCGCTTATGTAATGCCTGGCTTTGTCGATAACCATAACCATGTTTTTGAAGCAGCATCAGAAGCGGGCGGGCAGTGCGAAGTGAGCATGGATGCAGGACTAGAGGATCAAATCCCTTACCTTAAGGCGTGCCGCAAAGACGCGACCAAAGGGGAATGGGTGATGGGTTACGGCTTTTCAATTGAAGCACTTCTTGCTGAAGACAATGAGAGAACCCCACTTGAAGTGATTGATTCCGTTTTCCCAGATCAGCCAGTCATTATTATGGAGCAAACCTCTCACTCTATGTGGGTTAACTCGGTGGCTTTAGAGCTCGCTGGTATCAGTAAAAGTTCACCAGAGCCACAAGGTGGAAAGATCCTAAAGGATGAGTACACCGGTGAGCTCAATGGCATTTTGTTTGATAATGCGGGTGATATAGTGATGGAAATGGCTTGGAACAGCTTAGAAGAGCAGTTTGACCAAAGCTATGAAGGGCTTATGGCGGGGCTAGAAGAAGCGCGAGCTCACGGTATTACCACGATCGGTGATGGTCGCCTATATTGGAAGCGCGGCTGGTATGAAGTATGGCAAGAAGCAGAAAAGCGCGGGGATCTCACGGCGCGTGTCTCGCTTAGGCCTTGGATTTATCCTACGGACAGTATGCAGCCTCAATTGTCGTTCTTAAGCGAGATATATTCAGCGGATACGTCAGGGTTGTTGCTGCTTGATCAAGTCAAAATGTACAGCGATGGTATTTTGGTCAATGGTACCGCCAAGACGCTCGCCCCTTATCTTGATACCTATATTCCAGATGAACCGTATGGCATTAACTATATTCTACCACAAGCGATGGAGACGTGGTTAAAAGCCTTAGATAAGATTGGCTACGGTGCTCATATCCATGCGATTGGTGATGGAGCGATTCGCGAGTCGTTGAACGCGATCGAAGCAATGCGCAGCCAAGGTGGCGATAGAGATTACACCCTAACTCACGTTGAGTTAGTCAATTCTAAAGATGTACCACGCTTTGCTAAATTAGACGTGACTGCGGACTTCCAAGTAGGCTCTGATTATGTCGCCTACCACGATCATCAGTGGGCGGAAGCCTTCTTAGGTGCTAAACGCACAAGAGCCTTGATGAACCTAAAAGCTATCTTCGATACAGGTGCTAACGTATCGTTAAGCAGTGACTGGAACGTTCACGACATCAATCCATTGGTGGGGATCGCTAACAGTGTGATTATGGGAAAAACAGGTTTACCGAGCGTTAAAGACGCCATAGAGGCCTATACGATTAATGCCGCTGCTAGTCTAGGTATTGATGAGGTAACGGGCTCGATTGAACTAGGTAAATCTGCTGATTTTGCCGTGCTTTCTCATGACATTACCCAACTTTCACCAGAAAAGATAAAGGCCACTGATATTTGGATGACGATCCTAAAAGGTAAGATAGTGTTTGATTTAGAGCAGCAGTAACCAATCACCTTATCTAAATTGGTGCAGGTTTTTAATCGCCTCAATCACCTTGTTTCCGGTCTCTGATAATGTGAGGCCGGAACGCCAGTTTATTTCAACACGGCGTGGGATCGCGCTTTGCTCAAAATCAGATTCAAGAGCGACGAGAGAGCCCGATTTAAGCTGTTGATGGAGATTATCAAGAGGCAAGAAAGCAAATCCTTGGCCGTTTTCTAGCAATCGAATGAGTAGCGTTAGATCATTGATCACGGCATAGTCGGGGCTAAACCCTTCTCCCTCTTCTTCTCCAAGTTCCCCCCAAATCAATTCTTTGAACAGGCTTAAATCGTCAACAGAGATAGGCTGTAATTTCGTTAGAGGCAGCGAATGATGGCAGACCAAGCCTTCTTGATAGCAGCCTAATTTAGCGTATTCCACTTCAGTTTGATGCAGTTGTCCTGATTCATGGCGAATGATGATATCTGTGTCGCCACTGTGCAGATTTTCGCTGAGTTCTTGAAACTCTGCTCGGTAAATCTCTAGGCACACGTTTGGCAGTTGAAACAGGGCAGTGATTGCATTGGTTAACGGGGATTCAGGAATATAGTGCTCAAGTCCGATGCGAATGGATGTTGGCTCTCCTTGGCTCAGTGCTGCTGCTCGATGGTTGAGTTTATCAAGTTGCGCAAGCGTATGGGTCAGGGAAGGAAGTAGCTGTTCACCTTGAGCGCTTAGGGTGCTTTTGTTGCCTGTTCGATCGAAAAAGCTGACACCTAGATCAATCTCAAGGTCAGAGATCCACTGGCTGACCTGAGATTGTTTTTTACCTAACTTGCGCGCCGCAGCGGATATCGACCCCAGCTCGATGGCAAGTAAAAGTGCTTTGAGGTGAGTGACATTCATAAGGCGGAGCTCCGGTTGGAAAAAACACCGCCCATTATCCTCGATTACGCAATGTGCGTCATCTTGTTGAGGGTAAAACTCTCGATCGCACCTTCTACCGCTGCTGAGTAAGCCGCAATATGCTCGCTTGCCAAATGTGTATCAAGCGCGGCTTCTGACTCCCAGTTCTCGTGGAATACAAAGTGAGCTGGGTTTTGATTGTCTTGGTGCAAGTCATAGTTAATACAACCCTGCTCAACACGAGTCTTGTCGATTAACTTGATAAGTTCAGATTTTACTAGCTCTACTTGACCGTCTTTAGCAATGATATTGGCGATGATGGTTAACTTTGTCATGGTTGATGTCACTCTCTCAATTAGTTTTTAAAGTGTGGTGATTACGTCATCCATTGGAAGACGCGCTTTTGGCAAACCATGGTTATAGTCTTCACCTTCTTTGTGGTAACCCATAGCCAAAGCAAAATCACACACGTAACCGTCTAGCTCATCTTTGAAGACTTCTCCGATTAGCTCAGGATCTACACCTTCCATTGGAGTAGATGCAATGCCCATACGCGCAAGAGTGTGCAGCGTGTTGCCCAAAGCAATATAGGTTTGAGCTTTAGTCCAGTTACCGTTAAAGCCAGTTTCATCTGTATTTAGCTCTGCAAAACCGTAAGCGCCGTTTAGCATGTCGTTGTAACGCTCTGCTGGCAGGTGTCCAGAAGTTACTTCTGCATCGACAACTTTTGCGTATTGCTCTTTAGTAAAGTGCGGGTTATGAGCAAACAAAATAGTGTGTGATGCTTCTTTTGCATGCGGTTGGTTGAACTGGTGCATGTTGGCAAACGTGTTGTGGAAGCGCTGTTTGGCTTCATCACTCTCAAGTACGATGAATTTCCAAGGCTGAGAGTTGATTGACGATGCAGATAAGCGGATAGCTTCTTTGATTACTTGCATATCTTCTGCAGAAATGCGTTTTGTTGCGTCGTACTTTTTCGCTGTGTAACGAGTGTTTAAATCTTTGATGATTGGATGAGTCATGTTGGCTCCTAAAACCAATCAGAATAAGTGTCTGAACATTCTTGCTGGTTAAAATCGCTGATAGCTACGTTATAGATTTTGTAGGTAGAATAACTAGCTAGCTTCAATCTATGCCTTGCTCTAAGCGATTTTTCCTGCGCAATTATCTGAACATCTACTTATCCTAATTGGTATAACTATCTAAAAATTACGAATTCAGTTGGGTTTGATGTTCGGTGCGTCAACAATTAACGTGTGGTTGGAACATGCCCCAATTATCGAAAATCCGCTCTAGCTCATGTCGATGGGGCTAATTTAGTGCAGTTACTCGCAGAGAAAAATAGCTAATTATTCCAATCACTATGGAACAAAACTTCCATAATTGGCCGAAGAAGGTAGGTAGGGTTAGATGAATGCTAGTAGTAGCAGAAGCATGGCGAGATAAGTAGATTCTCGCCTTTGCTTGCTTGTCTTGAGCGCAGCTTACTTAGATTGGTACTATGAGAATATCAACCGGTGATTTATCGACAAGATGTTTGGAGTATGAGACGATTTTGCTCCAAAAATCATGGTGATGACCACAGATCAACAAGTCGACATTATTCTCTTCTATGGTGTTTTTAAGCTTGTCAGCCAGTTCACCAGTACCCACAAATATCTGTCTGATCGCAAGCGGACTGTACTCTTCAAAAGCAATAATTTGCTCGATAGCATGTTCGCCTAATGGTTGCTGATCAGGTGTGTCTTTCAGATCGACTAACTCTGGATAAATTTCACCATGTGAGCCGTCTACGTGGATAAAAGAGATTTGTGCATCGGTCAGTTTGGCCAAGTATACCGCCCTATCAATCAGAGCTTTGGTCTCTTCCTCAAGCTCTAGGGCAACAAGAATATGCCGGTAGTTCATAATCGTGTCCTCTTCTGAATATCCTACAGTAAGCATAATATGTGTACTGGGTGAATGTTGTCGTTAAGGTCTCGAAATGACGAAAATTATCCACTGTAAATTCGGCAAAAATAGGAAATAACAGCTAATCAATCAGACCTCATTTGTTCCTCGTTTCATCTCTACAATGATTGGCAGATGTTAATGCTGATTTAGGAATCGAATATGACTACATTTCCCAATCACTTTCTGTGGGGGGGCGCTATTGCTGCCAATCAAGTAGAAGGGTCTTTTGATTTATATAACAAAGGATTATCTACATCAGATATGTTGCCAAATGGGATTTTAAGCCCCCATCAAACCCGCGAACAGCGAACCGATGGGATTAAAGATTTGGCCATCGATTTCTACAACCGCTACCCTGAAGATATCGCCCTATTTAGTGATATGGGCTTTAACTGTTTGCGCCTTTCAATCGCGTGGACACGCATCTTTCCTAATGGCGACGAGCGTGAGCCCAATGAGGAAGGGCTAGCTTATTACGACAAGATTTTCGATGAGCTGGCGAAATACGATATCCAGCCATTTGTCACCTTGTCTCACTATGAAATGCCTTATGCTTTGGTGGAAAATTATGGTGGTTGGGCGAGCCGTGAGTTGATTACTTTCTTTGAGCGTTACGCCAGCACGGTATTTGAACGTTACAAAGATAAAGTGAAGCTGTGGCTAACGTTCAATGAAATCAATATGTCGTTGCATGCTCCGTTTACTGGTGTCGGGCTCGAAGAAGATGCCTCAGAGCAAGCGATCTATCAGGCTATTCATCATCAATTAGTTGCGAATGCTAAAGCGGTTAAACTGTGTCACCAAATCATACCTGATGGCAAAATTGGCAACATGCTGCTAGGGGCAATGAACTATCCGTACACCTGTAACCCTGATGATGTGATTGCAGCGATGCACGAGAACAATAAGTGGTTGTTCTTTGGCGATGTGCAAACCCGAGGTAAGTACCCTGGCTATATGCTGCGTTACTTCCGTGAGCAAGGGATAGAAATTGCAATGGAACCGGGTGATCTAGAGGAGCTCGCAAGTGCAAGTGTCGATTTTATCTCATTTAGTTACTACGCAAGTGGCTGTGCGAGCGCCGATCCTAAGCAAAAAGAGGTGGGCAACATCGTTGATAGCGTGCCAAATCCATACCTCGAAAAGAGTCAATGGGGTTGGCTAATCGATCCAAAAGGCCTGCGGATTCTGCTCAATTTCCTTCATGATCGTTACCAAAAGCCACTGTTTATCGTTGAAAACGGTCTAGGTGCTCGTGATGAAGTTGACGAAAATGGCGAAATTATCGATGACTATCGTATCGCTTATTTGAATGATCACCTTGTTCAGGCAAGGGAAGCGGTGCTTGACGGTGTCGATCTGATGGGCTTTACCAGTTGGGGACCGATCGATCTTGTGGCGAATTCAACCGCAGAAATGAGTAAGCGCTACGGATACATCTACGTTGACCGTCACGATGATGGAAGCGGAACTCTAGCGCGAAAACCTAAGAAAAGTTACTACTGGTATCGGGGGGTCATTTCAAGCAACGGTGCGAGCCTATAAAGTCTGTTCCTAACGCCAACAACGATAAGGTGTGTCGGTGGCACTATCGACACACCTTTAGCAAGATTCCATTCACTCTTGTTCTTGAATACGGTTGTTTAGCTAGTATTTGGACACTTCTGTGTCATTGATTGCACTAAATTAGTTTTTAACGGATTACCTGTAGTACAACAAAACCTTTAAAGTTCATTCCCCCACTAGGAGGTCTCGTGTACATGAACGGGAGTTTCTATAGTACGATGAGTCATTGCAATACAACTGCAATCTTTTCGATTGATGGCTTGTACCGCAGTGTCAACTTACAAGTGAGCCGCTATTCTGCTGAAGGTGGGGGTCGTATGGATTAGGAACTCGATCGCCTGTCCAATCACCACATGTTTGAGACGTAATCATATAACCGGAGCGAGAAGAATAGGCTGCGCAATGGTTCAATACATCAACCGACTCTCCATGATAAAACGTCATCGTTACTTCTGTACTTTGCCTAACCACTACATCGCCAAAGTTCATAAGGGTAAGTGATTACTATGCGCACTCATCGACGCAATGCTTATATTACTAATATAAAATCTAATTTTGTGAGGTTACTAATTTCTCGACAGGCATTTACGCTGCCTATAGGATTGATCTCACTCATCATTTAGATCCAGTGCGTAACCTATGTGGAACCAAAAATTTAAGCAAACTCTTGTCTTACTCTCTCTGTCGTGTCTTCCTTTTACGACAATATCAGCGCCTAATGAATCGGCACTTTGGTTTACCCAAACCGATATCGCTCTAGATTCTCGTTATCAAACGGTTCTGCTTGATAACGGCTTGCGCGTTATCACCGTTGAAAACAGCACGCCCAAACAGGGGCTATCGATTCGTATGTTTGTGGACGCAGGCTCATTTCAAGAGAAAGGTAAAGAGCCAGGACTTGCACACTTTTTAGAGCACATGGCATTTAATGGCTCAACTCATGTTCCAGAAGGCGAAATGATTTCAATGCTTGAAAGGCACGGTTTAGCTTTTGGCGCAGACACTAATGCCACCACAAGTATGACCAACACTAATTACCGACTCGATTTACCTAAGGCAGATATTGAAAGCATTAATACGGCATTATTTTTATTACGAGAGACGGCTTCTGAGTTAACGTTGGATCAAGGCGCAATAGATAGGGAGCGTAAGGTCATTAAGTCTGAAGTTCGTGAGCGTCAATCGGTAGGGCTGGACCGTTTCCTTGACTCTTCAGATTATATTTATGCAGGAGCAAATCTACCCAATAAAATTGGCCTTGGGACAATCAAAGGGATGGATCAAGTCACCCAAAAGGACCTAAGAAGTTTTTATCAAACTTATTACGCTCCAAGGAATACCACTCTGGTTTTGGCTGGCGATGTGAGTCATGACGTTATGCTTGAACGCGTTAAACATTTCTTTTCTGACTGGCGCAATAAAGAGTTTCAGCCCGCTGTTGACCCGGAGTTTAACGTCGTGTTGCCGAGTAAAGTTGAAGCGAAAGTGTTTACAGATCCAAATGTAGAGACGCGAATAGAATTTAACTTTCTCGAGAAGGAGTCACCTGAAGCCAACAGTAAGGCACTCAATCTAGAGTACTGGACTCACTTACTTAGCACTAGGGCTTTGATTAATCGTATTGACACATTAGCCTACGAAAGTGGCGGTCGAATTCTGTCACCGAGTATGTCATCAGAGATAAGCTTAGAATCTGTTCGTGTAAGTCAAATCGGGGTGACAACAGCAGATAGAGATTGGGAATTTGGCCTCTCAACACTAGAGCAAAAATTACGTCAAGCGGTTGAGTTCGGTTTTACCGAAGATGAGATAAAGAAGCAGCTTACAGCGTTAGAAAATCAACTACAGCTTAGTGTCGAAACGGCTGGGGATTCGTCCAGTGACACTCTTGCTAACAGAGTCATGAATGCCGTTGATAGTGGCTACGTTATCGCATCACCACAAACCGACCTATCCATATTCTATGAACTACGAGACCAATTGACCGTTAAATCAATCAATGAGGCCTTTCGGAAAAGGTGGGCATCTCAACCACCTCGTCTCTATTTAACCGAGCGTAGCAATGCCCCAGGCCTTGAGAAGACGTTGCTTGAAACATATGCGGAAAGCCAACAAACTAAGGTAACGCCCTATGTGGAGAAGGCTGCCACTGAATTTGCTTACCAGAACTTTGGTAAGCCAGGCAAAGCTCAGCTAATTGGTACGTCCAAATACGGGCATATTCTTCGCTATCGTTTTGATAATGGTGTCATGTTGAATATTAAACAGACCGATTTTGAGAAGAGCGTTGTATACATCTCTGCCCGTGTTGGTAAAGGGCTGATGGCATTAACTCAAGAGCAATCTGCTCTGATTAATTTGTACAACGTCGGCATGTCTACTGGTGGGCTTAAAGCTCATGATATTAATGAGTTGAAGCGCATATTTTCAGGCACGACCATGGGCCTTGAATCCACGGTAGAGACTAACGCATTTGTTTTGAAACAGGCAGTGAAAAATGAAGATGCGCTTAATCAACTTCGGGTATTTGCCGCCTTAATGATTGACGGTGGCTATCGTGAACAAGGCAAGTCTTTCACGCTACAAATGTTAAGTAATTACTTAGAAACCTACCAGGAAAGCCCAGAAGAAGTTCAGGCTGTTAATATTAGGTCCAAACTGCATGGTGGTGACTTGCGATGGGTCGAACCTTCGATGAAAGAGCTAGATGCATTCTCTATGTCTGACTTGAAACCGATAATGGATAATGCCATTTCGAATGGCCCAGTAGAAATAGGTATTGTTGGTGATATTTCTCCTCAAGAGGCGATTGACTACGTGGCCCAAACTTTTGGTGCATTAGATATTGAGGCAAACGCAACAATAGAACGTTATCAGGTAGAGTTTCCAGCAATTAAAAAGGAAGATGTTACTTGGTATCACAAAGGTGAAAAAACAACAGCACTTGCGAGTAGCTACTGGGATCTGCCTGATGCTCGTAATACGAAACAAAGCTTACACTTTTTGTTGTTGGAGAACGTCATTCAGCAACGCGTAACAAGAGAAATCAGAGAGGCTATCGGTGCCGCTTATAGTCCTTGGTCTGGGCGCACGCAATCTTACAATTTTAAAAACTTCGGTTATCTAACAATCAATAGCAATACGACCATCGCTCAAGTTGATAAGGTTTTTTTAGCTTATAAGAATGTGCTGAAGTCGTTGCAAAGTGAGTTGATCACGGACGATGAACTTAAGCGAGCAGCAACGCCAATTTTGGACGCTGTAGATCAGCAGGTAGAAAGCAATAGTTATTGGTTCGACTTAACTTCAACAGCGCAAACTTACCCGGATATAATCGAAGCCGATGGGATCACTGCGCAAGAATTAGCAGCAGCAACAAAAGAAGATATTTTGGCAGCAGCTAAGCTCATTGATGTCGACAATGTACTTCAAGTAAGAGTGCTTCCAGAAAAATATATTGACCAGTAATACAAGCTCTGGCAGGGCAAAAGCAGCGCTGTTGGGGTGCGTTTAATCCAATTTGATGAGTGTTACTTTTGTATATTGAGTTAATTGCTCAAGGATGAGCTTCAATGACGACAACAAAGGCCCGACTATTCAGGCCTTTGTTGTTTTCTGTTCTGACTCATGCATGTTTAAAAGCACAGGTGATCCTATGTGTCCTACCCGTTTTCTCATGCTGGTATCCCGCCCATTGCAATAGTGCTTATCCTAAAGCAACTCACTAAACCTAAATTCATGTGGCTGCTCACCGCCACATGCAAGCCTTTAGACGCGACTAGGGGCTTTTTCATTTCATATGATTGGTATATTTTTGAACTAACTTTTAGTCTCACTATGCATCTGTCGTGAATATGCAAACTTTGTCATGCTGTGAGATAAGGACAAATAAGTCAAATAATGCTTTGGATTAATGTGTCGAATCAGTTGAAACAAAGAAAGGGGCAAAGACATGTTTGCCGAAATGGTCGTCAGCACGTCCTTGGGGGTTTAGAGCCCAAAGAGCCGCCTGACATTATTCCATCCTCAATCTTAAAGAGTCATTCCGATTGGGGGCACTCAACAATCACTGGTTTGGGGTCTTTGATTTTATGCCTTGGCAGCCAAGAAAGAAGTCTATCGCAGATTCTAAATTGGCTTGGCGCTCGTTTGCGTCGTTCGGAGCCATACCGAGAAACACGGGAAAGAAGGTTCTCCCTTTGACCAGCGCCCAAAGGTTAGTGGCCAGTTCTGATGTGTTTTGCTGCGGTAAAGCGCCGTGACGAATGGCCTCTTCAAGCCAAGTCTCCATCGGGCAGGCTTTAATGCTCTCAACTTCATTGAGGTGGCATTTTCCCTGACACATGGCTTCAATGGTGATAGCGACTAGTAGGCGTCTCTTTTCACATTGCATGATGTGTTCAAGCTGCTGGGCAAATATATCGATCAGTTGTTGGCGAATATCGATAGCCGGATTGAAATCAGGTAAAGCGTGATTGAGCTTCTCCTCTTCCATGATGTACTCAACAACCGCTTTATATAAGTTCTCTTTAGAACCAAAATGGGAATAGACAGTCGGCTTTGTCGAATTCGCTTTCTTTGCAATGAGCTCTAACGAGGCGCCTTGTACGCCCATTTCCTTGTAGCACTCAACTGCAGCCAAAATGATACTGAGCTTGGTTCTCTCGCTGCGTTGGTTTCGTTTGTCCATACCTTTATCCGTACAGGATGGGGAAAGATGCAAAGCTACCATAAATAATCGTGCCTTTTATCACTAAAATAGCTTATTGAGAGTTTTTTCATCTTTTATCGACTTGTTTGCTGCTTTTACCATCAAGATTGGCGATTGAGTATCTCATTGAGCTGATTAACGAGGTTAACCATAGGGTCGATTTTCTTACCGACCAACTCGGGTGCTTCAGGAGTAGTTAGCACGAAGTCATTAGGCTCCAATCCCGATTTGATCGGAACATAACCCGTGTAGCTCTCTTTGATTTTGGCGATTGTCACCTGCTTGGGTTTTACTACGCGTTTTTCATCCAAGACAAACAGGGTTGGAATCCCATCATTAGTATGGATGGAGGAGGCTGGGACAAATAGCTGAGGCTCTTGTTGAGGGCTGTTCAAATAGAAAGCGGTCTTTGAGCCGATCAAATGCTCGCCATTTCGGTTGTCGAAAACGGCGTAAGCGCTAAGTTCTTGACTTTGGTTGGCGAGCTTAGAATCAACATAGCGCAGCTTGCCATCGATATAATGACCTTCCTGGCTGACAATGGAAGCCTGTAAATGGTTTGGGTAGTTGTTTAGTACCTTGCGAAAGACGTTCAGGACTTGAGGTGAAGCAGTGAAGTGTAGCTCTACAGTATCGGTCGCGATCAGTTCTGTAATCAAATCACCTTCATTAACGTAGTTGCCTGCATTCAAATGGAACTGGCCTAGTGTGCCTGAGAATGGCGCGTACATGGTGGTCGCCTCATGATCTTGCTGGGCGATCAGTAAGTTACTTCTGGTCGCTTCTACCGCATTGACAGCGCTTTCAAACCTAGGGTCATCCTCTCCGGTGGTACGAGTAAGCTCGATGATGTTTCTGGTTGCCATTTGATATTCGTTTTGAGCAGTCTTTACTGCGAGAGCAGCCAAGGTGGCATCGAAATCAAGCAATGGCTGACCTTTTTCAACGTATTCACCATCTTGGACGTAGATATTGGCAATTTTTCCGCTGTTTTCCGCCTGAATCTTGGTGTACTTAGATGGTCTGAACTCGCCTTCCAGCGCAATCAATTTAGTCGCTTTTCGTTCAATAGGTAATTGAACCATGTAAGCGGTCGAGTTAGCTGATGGCTTTGCTTGAGAAAGTTGGCAGCCGAAAAATAGAGTTGGAGCAAGCGTTAAGGTTAGGCCAAGTGAAAGGGCGAGTTTGTTCATATCTGTCCCTGATTCGTTGTTTTATTTATATGGTTTATCGAACTTTATAATTCGTTTCTAAATTTTTATGGTTGGAAAGGATATTTTAACTTTACCGTTAAGTAAAGTTTTGTCTTGGACAAAGCCATTTATATTCCAGTACAAGGAGTTGTAGAGAGTTTGGTTATTCTTACTAAGTGAGAAACACTGGTTATTTTTAATTACTCATTCTTATTGAGTAAGAATAGAATTTGATCATGGCCTTAATGTGGCGATACAAGAACAGAGTGAACTCAATGAAGCAAAACAGTGGACAAGTAAACGAAAAGGTGCTTCAGCTACTTATGCAAGTGGCGGTGAATGAAGAGCCGGTGACAGCGAAGCAACTTAGTGAACAGTTGGGTACGCCTATCAGTAGCCTTTATCGACACCTAAAGCTGCTGCGAGAGTGGAACTTGATAGAAGAAAGTCCAAATGACAAAACCTTGATCATCGGTCCGGCAGCATTACTGCTTATGCGAAGCTACGAAACCAGTCAGCATGACCTAGATACCGTCGATTCAGTGCTCAATCGTTTACAAAAACAAACCAATGAGATGGCGGCATACATGGTACCTGTTGGTTATCGAGCACTTTGTGTCAGTCGCAAAGAGAGTATGCAGGCGCTTCGTTGCAGCTACGTCCAGGGTCAAAGTCAACCTCTGTTGCGAGGCGCCTCATCGAAAGTCATGTTGGCTTATATGCCTGCAGCAAGATGCGAAAAGATCCTGCGTTACTTTGGTCAGCAACAACAATTGGAACAGTGGCAACAAGAGTTAGAGCAGATCCGTAATCAGGGTTATGCGCTTAGTACCTCTGAGATTGACCCTGGTGTTTCTGGGATCAGCGCGCCAGTGATGAAAGGTTCGAAGTTAGTTGGCGCAATTTCGGTGATGGCACCTGCACATCGAGTTCAAATGAATCAACAGAGGATTATTCTTCACGTTCTTCAAGCAGCGAGGGCATTGCCCCCAGAAAGGTAATAGATATGTTCGGGCTATTTCGACGTAATAAAACGCAAAGTGTTACCGGTGTTTTGTCCCATCGTTTGGTATTGCTGAGCGTCAGTGAGCGCTTGAAACCAATGAAACAAGTGGATTTCGAAATGGCCGATCAAAGCTTAGAAGAGATGTACGATTGGGTCTCTGAGCTAGAAGGGCACTGTTGGATAAACGGTGGTCACTACAACCTTGAGGCACAACCCGTCGGCAAGTATCAACTTCATTTAAGTCGTTATCTTGGCTCTGAAGCTCTGCCCATTGTGTTGACGAACAACAGTGAAACAGTGCTGCACACCCTACCTCTTATCCACTCTCCTCGGCGTGAGCTTGGCATCATACATATTGGTCGGCAATTTGAGATTAAAGCTTCTCTTGAACCAGACCAAGGGAGCGCTTTTCATTTCGCGTTATCTCGTTATAACGAATGTCGCCTGTTCTGTTTGGGCATCGATCAAGCAAGCCAAGATGAAAGGGCGTGGGAGTACGCCGAAGATCTTGGCTGTGACTGGATGACATTGGCAGAATGCAGCTTCAGTTACCGATTGCAGGTCAAACAGCAGCTAGCCAATTATTTAGCTCATTGTGATGATGTTATCGTCAATATTGATCTTTCTTGTCTCTATCCGGTATCGCGATTAGAGAGAGGCTCTGCACTTGATGTTCAAATGGTCAATCGGATGATTCGCCAATTATTGATTTCCGGTAAGGTTCGTCAGGTACAGTTGGTCGGGTATAAAGATAAACACCTTTATTCAAAGCAAACTCAAAGCATTTTGCATGAATTGACGCAGATGTTTCCATCGAATAATCGAGCGGCTTAGTCACGACTTTCGAAAAACCTTGTCGC